>ERZ826764.7-NODE-7-length-289945-cov-8.154017_pt1 | contig 289945 bp, 285 predicted proteins | sample MGYA00519870_ERZ826764 | MGnify/ENA primary metagenome ERZ826764 (study PRJEB31778, sample SAMEA3449239) | human gut metagenome | biome: human gut; feature: human-associated habitat; material: faeces | place: United Kingdom | collected 2010/2012 ... | reverse complement strand
ATAGAGACCCTCCTTGTGTTTGGTTGTTTTTGGGTAATATCATTTTAACACATTGAAGTCGGTCTCTTTTTCTTTTTCAGTAAAAACTCCACAAGTATTTTACACTATCCAGGCGTGGGGAGAAGGTGAACGGCGGGGCAGGCTGCAGCGTCCAAAGGTGCAGCCCGCAGCGGGTCAAAGCGCAAGGCTGCAGCGGCTGCGAGACTGTATGAGCCGGTGCGCAGCAGACTATATATAGGCTGCATCAAGGAATATCCACCTATTTGCCCCGTTTTTCCCCTTTGAGGGGGACACACTCCACCCATATTCTTTGTTTTTTAAATTTCAGGGGGAATGAAGCAAAGGTAAAATGGGCATGTACCTCCAATTTTGACAATTATAGTTGTCACACTCCTTATCTAAAGAGATTTTTTCTCCCCCCAAATTCATTTTATTTGGCAATATAGGTGGAACCGTTCCCCCTGAAAATCCCTTATCTGCCAATTCCGGTGTAGTCACTCCCCCTCAAACAATTAAACCTCAGAATACAGGGGGAGATACCCTTTCCTCTTGGCGGCCGGAGCTTATATGATCTCTGCGCCATTTAAAATCAGAGCGCACATGTCCTGTGCGCTCCTCACATCTATTCTGTTTTCTCATATGTGCCGGTCTTATCATATTTCTGCCATTTTGAGATCAGCATTATCACGCTTGCAACGATACCAACCTGGATAAATATTGATACCAGCCCGGCTACATTATTAAGGGCCTTCAATCCGTCTATACCGATAAGGGTCGCTATGATATAAGCTATTGCAGCCGCCAGCACACCCCATATGATCTTTTGGTAATTAGGAGCGCTGGTCGGATCTTCCAGAGTGATGTTCTTGGTCGCAAGGCCTGCCATTACCGACACATTGGCATTGGCCGATGTGACAAAGGAAACCAGTATTATCACCAGATACAAGATAGCAAAGATCATGCCCAGCGGCAGGCTTTCCAGCATCTCATAAGGGATGGCGCCCATGCCGTCCTTGAGGGAGACAGCGACCAGATCTACGACTTCGTGCATTTGCCTTTCAATGGCCGTACCGCTTATTATCAGTACCCACAAACTGCCGAAGCCGCCGCACAGCAGCAGGTTTACGGCGATGGTCTGCCTTATGGTCCTGCCGTAAGATATACTGCCCAGGAACAGGCCCAAAGTAGGTGTCCAGCAGAAATAGCTTGTCCAGTAAAATGTGGTCCAGGACTGAGGCCATGTAGTGTCGTGGGCCGCACCTGTTACCATCGACCTGTCAAAGATATGGGTAAGAAATGAAGCAAAGCCTTCTGTCCCGAGATTAAGCAGATAGGCTGTCGGACCGAGGATCAGCAGGCTGCCCAGCAATATGGCATAACCATATACATTCCAGTCAGCCAGCACTTTCATGCCTTTTTTCAGGCCCAGGATCGCGCTGCCTACATACAAGATGACCAGCACGACCGTAATGATGAGCATCGTAAAGTTGGTGCTTTCTATGCCCGTTGTAAATTCCAGGCCATAGTTCAGGCTGAGTAGCATAGTCCCCAGGGAAGCGGCTATAGCTATGGTTATGGCAAAGAGCACGATACCGTCAACTATGGCGCTGGTCTTTTCGCCGTTGAACCTCCCCAGTACAGGCGACAGCTGGGTCGTAACGCTGTAGCTCCCTTTGGCGTTATAGTACATGAATCCGAAAGCGACCGCAGCTATGGTCATTATGCCGTAAGGTAGAAAGCTCCAGTGCATGAACATGGTCTCCATGGCAAACAGGGCCGCGTCACCCGACATGGGCTCATAGCCGGTAATGGCCGACGCCGGATCCTGCAGATGATATATTGGTTCTGCCGGTCCCCATAAAAGAAGGCCCGCTGCCAGAGTAGAGGTGAGAGAAATGGTGAACCAGCTAAAGTTAGAAAGCTTTGGTTTAGCGTCTTTACCACCTATGCGAACATTGCCGAATTTGGACAGCATTGCCCACAGGCATACTGCAAGACATAACACCGTGAGCACATTGGCAAACCATCCCATATTGTTCAGGAACAAGCTGTTGAGCGTATTGAATATGGTCAGGAATGCGTCAGGATTGACAAAATCCAGTATTATGGCGCCGGCGATAAGGATAAATGCCGGCCAGAACGCCAGATGTTTCAGGTCTTAAACATTTTTCTCCTCCTTTACTTTAAATGCTGTTGATGATGGTTTCTATCACTGCCGGTGTTTTTATTTCCACATCCGGCAGATATACCCTTTCTGTAGCCGTATGGAAATCCTTTCCGGCAGGACCGCAGATTATGGACGGTACGGTTACCTTGGCAATGTCTTCAAACGGTATGTCATACAGTTCTTTAGGTGTCACCATGTTCTTCATCGCTTCTATGTCCTGTTCTACTTCCGTACACGATGTGTAACTGTTGTCAGACAGGCCCATGGTATATGGGACGATGTCTATACCCATGCCAAACCGCTTGTCCAGCAGCTCTGCTACTCGATCTATCATCGCCTGCCTGTCGAAGTCTTTAAGATAATGATTATTTACAGGCGGCACATATGGCGGAAGGAGCCCTATGACGATCAGCGGCTCCTTTATATTGGCCATTTCGATCACTCTCTCCATAATGTCGAACCCGGCCGTCTGGATCAGTTTGCTCCCGCTGTTTACTGCGTCTGTCTCCTGCCTGAAAAGTTCAGCCTTCTTCTTTTCAAAATCGGCTACTTTTCTGCGGCATATATCCTCTAATTCGGCAAAGGTCATGACCTCTATCTTAAAGTTCACTCTGCCCTCTTTAGATCCGCCGGCTGCTTCATAGTTCCTGTTATATTTTTCTATTGTATTCTCCGCTGCCGTGCGGCATAGTTCTTTGAGTTTCATTACCATTTCCGGCATGCTCTTGTTTTTTGTCAGCGGTATATGGGCATATATCTCCGTATAATTAGGCAATGATACATCATACTCATTTTTGGAATCTTTCATATAAAGGACCGCCGGCGGCGGTGTGCTCTGTCCAAACTCGCTGCAGCAGAAATCAGCATTGAAATCCAAAAGTCCGGCCACATTGGCTGCCAGCAAAGCGCTGTTAAGTCCGTTCATGATATTTCCCACATGGCTCTGAGTGCCTTTTACCACAATGCCGGGCAGCATCTTTCCTATTGACCCGTCAACATACACATATTTGTTCGGGTCGCTCCTGAGCATAGGCTCCGGGTTGAGCAAGAATTTGTAGTCGAGTCCGAACCTGTCCTTCAGTTCCTTGAGCAGTATGACAGCCTGCTTGATGCCTTCTGCCTGATGTTCTTCATCGTGGACAGCCACAAAGAGGATGTTCAGATCTTCTTTGAGCCCTTCTTGGGCATATTTGAACAGCTCGCATATTATACAGGCGTCCCCGGCTTTCATATCGGCTGTTCCCCGTCCGAAACACCAGTCGGGGCTTTTCAGGTCGTCAAGTACTTCGCCTGTATAAGCCTGTTTGAGCATTTCCTCTTTGAGCCTGTCCGGCTGCAGGGCAAAAGGCCTCAATGTACCGTAGCTTTCAATTTCAACGCAGTCCATATGACCTGTCAGTATAATGGTCCTGTCTGTATTTCCCCGGCGCAGAGCCCATGGGATGAGCCTGCCTATCACATCTCCCCCATCATAAAGGCCGCACAGATCTGGATGTTCTTTCCAATAATCCTGTTCCTGTATCAACTCAAAAATATGTCTGCTGATCTGGATCTCCTGCGCAGTAAAAGAATCGCTCTGAATGGAGACCAGGTCGTATAGCAATTCTTTGGGAGTCCATTTTTTTGACATTTTTACCTCCTAAAACACTATGATGACTTTCAGGTATTCATCCGGATTATCATGTAGCTCATCGAAATATTCAGACGCCTGATCCAATGATATCTTTTTTGTTATAAGTCCATCAGTATACAGTTTTCCGCTTGCCAGCAGCTCTGCCGTTTTTTCAAACTCCTTCTGGGTATAGTTCATCGAGCCTGTAATAGTTCTCTGATAAGTCACAACCTGGTGCATATCTATGGTTATTTCATGCTGAGATACCCCTACCCATATGGCAGTACCGTTCTTTTTGAGCGCCTCAATGGACTGATTTGCCGTCGCCTCCCTGCCAACTGCTTCAAAGACTATGTCACACATGTGCGAGCCTGTCCCTTTGCTAATCTGAGCTTCAAAATCGCCTTTCTGCGGATTGACGAGCACATCTGCGCCTCTTTTCCCCGCTCGCTCAAGCCTTATGTCACTCAGGTCGGAAACGATGATCTTCGCCGGATTTTTTATCTTTACCATTTCAAGTATGCACAGGCCGATCATTCCGGCTCCTATGATCAGAACTGTCTTGCCCTCGTAATCTCTGACCTTTTCCACAGCCGAATATGCTACGGCAAAAGGTTCAGTAAGAGCTCCTATTTCAAAAGAACAGCCCTCTCCTAACGGAATGAGCTGTTTTTCTGAAACACAAACATATTCGGCCATGGCGCCCTGAACATCCATGACTCCCAGAAGTTTTCTGTCAGGGCACAGGTTATTATTTCCTGCAACACAAAAATCGCAGCTTCCGCAGGAACTTATAGGCTGTACGATCACAGGCTGTCCTATCCGGACTGTCGATACGCCTGCACCGAGAGCTTCAACTTGTCCCGAAAACTCATGACCCATGGCATAACCCGGCAGTCTCCTGCCCGTAATGCCCAAATACCCGTGGACATCTGATCCGCAGATCCCGCAGGCCTTTACTTTTATTAACGCTTCTCCCTCTTTGGGAGTCGGAACAGGCTTCTCTTCAATCTGAAGTTTTTTACTGCCTTTGTAGATAAGAGCCTTCATTGTCTTACCTCCTTTAACCCTTTATTTTACAAAAGATGGCTTACGGCCTCGGCTATGGCTTCTGCCGAGATTCCGTGGCGGCTTGCAAGCTGTTCTTCTGTCATTCCCTCGCAGAAAACATCTTCAATTCCCAGCCTTATCACAGGCACCGGAGCTGCGGCGGACACCGCCCGGCAGACTATGTCGCCGAGGCCGCCTATCACGCTGTGATTGTCCACGGTGACGATAACATCGTGGCTCTCCGCCACCCGGGCCAGGAGCTCCTCATCGGCCGGTTTCAGGCAGCCCAGATGGACATGGGTAAAGCACAGGCCAGATCTTTTGAGGATTTCAGCCGCCTCTGCCGCACGCCATGTGGTCATCCCTCCGGTCACAACAGCTACTTTTTTTCCGCCGGAAAAACCCTCCGGTATCTGTGACAGAATATGACCCTTTCCAAGACGAAACCGGGTTCCCCGATCAAATATCTTATGAAGCGGACCCTTAGCCACCCTTATATAAACAGGGCCGTCCATGGCCGCCGCTTCCCTGATGGCCCATTCCATTTCGAGACCGTCGGAAGGCTCTATCACCGTCATCCCCGGCATGGAGCAGAATACGCCCATATCATTGAGGGATATGTGGGTGCCGCCGTTTATTGCGCTGGAGATTCCCGCATAAGTCCCGAGTATCTTGACATTGAGCTCGTTGTAGCACACCGTGTCCAGGCACTGGTCGCTGGCTCTGGTAGCCAGAAATTCACAGAAAGCGGAAACAAATACAGTCTTGCCCATGGCGGCCATCCCGGCGGCCACGGCCACCGCATTCTGCTCGGCTATGCCTGCGTTCACATAGCGGTCCGGAAAATCGTCCCTTATGCACTCGGTCCCTGCGATGCGCATGAGATCAGCGTCTACGGCGACGATCCCGGGGTCTGCGCTCATAAGGCTGTGCAGAGTCTGCCCGTATATCTTCTTTACATCCTGAGTAACGGTCATATGCCCTCACCTCCAAGCTCTGAAAAGCCAATGCCAAGCTGCCGGCACCCTTCTCTCAGTTCTTCTTCGTTGCAGTTTCCGCTGTGCCAGTTTGTCCGGTTTTCCATGAATGAAATCCCCTTACCTTTGACAGTGCGAAAAACTATCATCTTAGGCCTTCTGTTTTTGCCATCAGCCGGCAGGCCGTTATCCGAATGTTCACGGCCGCAGGCCGCTCTGTACGCACTGCGGATAGAGCCAAAATCGTGGCCGCCTGCTTCCTGCACATCCCAGCCGAAGGCCTTCCATTTTTCTGTCAGGCTCTCCATAGGCATTATGTCCTCGCTCCGGCCGTCAAACTGCAGGCCGTTGGCGTCCACCGCCGCAATGAGATTGTCCAGCTTATATTTGGCGGCGAACATGGCCGCTTCCCATATCTGACCCTCGTTGCACTCACCGTCTCCCAACAGAGCAAAAACCCTTACCCCACTGCCGTCTCTCTTGGCGGCCAGAGCCATGCCGCAGGCGATGGAAAGCCCCTGACCGAGGGAACCGGTGGACACATCTACGCCGGGAACCCGGTGCCTGTCCGCATGTTTTGGCAGCATGACGCCATTCTCATAGGTCCACAGCCGCTCCGGCGAAAAGAATCCTCTCTTGGCCAGCACGCTGTAGAGGCCAAAACCTCCGTGACCTTTAGAAAGGACGAAGCGGTCCCGCTTAGGCCAGTCCGGCTCTTCTGGCCTTATATTCATTTCCTCAAAATATAAATATGTAAGGATATCTATTTCAGAAAGGCAGGCGCCGAAATGGCCTCCGCCCAGCCTGTGCAGGGCTATGAACAGATTCCTGCGGGCGGCCAGAGCGGCTGCCTCCAAAGTCTTCTCCATTCATGTCACCTCCGGTCATCTGCTGTTAGCTTCAAGCCATCTGATGGCGCAGTTTGCATAGATAGCGGCTCCATATTTGAAAGCGCTTTCGTCGAGCACCATGTCGGGGCTGTGGAGAGGTTTAGCGCCCGGCCTTCCGGCTCCCACATACACCAGCATTCCCGGTGCCTTTTCGGTAAAATATCCGAAGTCTTCAGTGCCTGCCGAACAGGCCACTTCCGACACATTTTCCGCTCCGACCACATCGCTCACTGCCGGCAGCAGCAGATCGCAGATGGCCGGGTCCGAATAGGTGGACGGCGTATGGAATTCAACCATCTCATATTCACCGCGCCACATCTTGATGGTACAGTCTATGATCTCCGGCACCCTTTGGAGCATGTGCTGTCTTGCTTCTCTGTTGAAAGTCCTTACCCCTACGGCGATCTCGGCCGTATCGGGTATCACATTGGAGGCAGTGCCGCCTCCGGCCTTGCCCACCGTAAGAGCCACCGTCTCCCTCGGGTCGGTCTCCCTGCCCGCCAGCAGGTTCAGAGCAGTATACAGCTGATTGGCGATGAGCAGAGGATCTATGCAGAGGTGAGGCGTGGAGCTGTGTCCGCCTTTTCCTTGTATCTTTACCATAAAGGTATCCATAGCCGCCGACATTATGCCTGATGTGTATACCACCTTTCCGGCTTCCGTCTGAGGGTCCACATGGACGGCAAAGGCCGCGTCCACCTTCGGGTCTTCCATTACGCCCGCCTCTACCATGAGCCGTGCGCCGCAGCCGCATTCTTCTCCCGGCTGGAACATGAGCTTGACGGTTCCTTTGAGCTCATCTTCCCTTTCCTTGAGCAGACGGGCTGCGCCAAGCAGCATGGCCGCGTGAGAATCGTGGCCGCACATGTGAGCCTTTCCCGGCCTGTTAGATGTAAAATCCACCAGACCCCCAGTTTCGGTCATCGGCAGGGCGTCCATATCAGCCCTCAGCAATATACAGGGGCTGCCATGACCGATGGTCGCTGTCACTCCTGTTGAAACTTTCATATCCTCATATCCCGCCGCCAGAAAATTTTCTCTTGTCTTGCGGTCAACGGCGCCTCCTACAAGCCGGGAGGCTATGCCCATCTGCCCGAGACGCTTCCTGATATAATCGGCAGTGTCGGGCAGATAAAAGCCAACCTCAGGGTTTTGATGGATATGTCGTCTGTCTTCAATGATCTCTTTTTCCGTCTTTTCGGCTTCGGCCAGGAGGGAGGCCGCGCCTTCATTTAATTTCTTATCCATTTATTTTCCCACTTCGTCGAAAGGTATATAGTCAAAATCAAAGCCAAAATATCTCGGACTGAAGACTTTCAGCGCTTCTTCGGTCAGATATTTATCGTGTATAGGCGATACCACTATGCCCACCCTCAAGCCGTCTTTGATATGAGAATTGAGGACAGGCTGACCTTCGTCCAGATCTATAAGGGTGATCAGGTCAGGGCTCGAGGCAAAGGGCTCATCGTTTTTCCAGAGGATGTGGTTCTCGTTTTTGAACCATATCTTGTATTCGTCGTCTCCGGCGTCTATCTTGTAAGTGCCCCAGTAATATCCGTCCTTATCGTAGGCGTCCAGCGAGTGGAGACGGCCTTCGGCTACGGCGATCCCCATGGAGGCTATGGCCGCCGCCGTCAGGACTCCGCCCTTAGGAGCGTCATTGATGGCTTTTCCCACTTCGTAGCACTTGGAAAGGGAGTGATATACCAGTATCTTCTTCATATCCCTGCCGCTGAGCACATAGCTGGCCTCAGCCAGTTCTCCGTAGGAAGCCTGACTGATGAACTTGCCCAGCCTCTCGGTGGCCAGGTCGTTGTATGTGTGCATGATCACGCTGCTGTTTCCCCAGGCGTCAAAGCAGGTCACAGGCAGGCAAGGCATGCCGTAAATTTCCGGCAGTCCCATTGTAGCTTCCGGAATTGCTCTGCCTGCCGGATCTCCGTCAAGGATAGGCACTCCCATCTTCATGGCGGCGGCTATACAGCATGCGCCGTTGGTGCCGCCCGGCTCAGCAACGAAGATCCCGTCAATCTTCTTTCCGAGAAATTCCTCCATGTTTCTGAAAGCTCCCATAAGGATACTGTCCGGGTCATAAACTCTCTTTGTATATCCCATCCTGTCCATTTCGGCCAGAGTCTCCGGTGTCTTAGGCGCTATGCTGCCCATGAAGAAAACGCAGCAATATGTCTCGTCATCCTTCATCTCATCCGGGTCCTTGAGCACTATGTCGATCCCCGCTTCAAGACAACTGTTGAGAGACTGGCGTCCTATGGCCACATCTCCTCCGCCTCCTGTGCCGTAAAAGGCGCAGCCAGTCAGAAGGTCTTCAATATCCTTTGGCGTTTTGAGTCTCAGTTCTTTCATTTCAGGCCTCCTTAGGTTTGCACATATGGCACCTTACCATGTGCTTTTCGTCATATTTAATCATTACCGGATCTTCTGTTCTGCATTTTTCTGTAGCAAATGGGCAGCGTGTATGGAAGCTGCATCCTGACGGCAGGTTAACAGGTGATGGAATCTCGCCCTCTGAATGGATCTGCTGAGGTTTATATTTTTCTTCTTCTTCGCTGACCACAGGTATGGACGAAAGCAGCATCTGGGTATATGGATGCTGAGGATTGCTGAAAAAGCTTTCAGTCGGAGCAATCTCAGCTATTCTGCCCAGATACATGATAGCAACTCTGTCCGATACATTTCTCATGAGACTGAGGTCATGAGTTATAAACAGGTAGGACAGTGACATCTCTTTCTGGAGCTTGATCAATGTATTGATTATCTTTGCCTGTACAGAAACATCCAGAGCGCTGGTAGGCTCGTCAAGCACTATGAGGGACGGGTCGGTGGCAAGAGCCCTTGCGATAGCTACCATCTGCTTTTCTCCTCCGCCCAGACTGGCCGGATATTTATACATGTATTCATACGGCAGTTCTACTATATCCATGAGCCGGGCCACATATTTGATGTAGTCCTCTTTTTTACACATCTTGTGTATTTTGAGGGGAAGCTTCAGTATGTCATATATTGTTCTCTGCGGGTTCAGAGAGGTACCCGGGTCCTGAAACACTATCTGTATCTCTTTTTTCAGATCGAGAGGCCGCTTATCAAGCGGCATGCTTATATCGCGTCCCAGAAAAGTAATTTTTCCCTCTGTCATGGCCTCCATACCTACCACATTGTAGGCGGTAGTGCTTTTGCCGGAACCGGACTCTCCCACAAGTCCCAGTGTTTCACCTTTTGCAAGGTCAAAGTCTATGCCGTCAATGGCCTTTACAAAGGAGCCTTCTTTGCCTCTTACAGGGAAGTATTTTTTTAGCCCTTCGACCTTTAATATTTCTTCTCCTATCTTAATGTTATTTTCCATCAGAGTTCTCCTTTGTCATTACTTTACCGTTTTCATACAGATAGCAGGATACGAAGTGCTCAGGGGCCGCCTCGAACATCGGAGGCTGCTTCTCGCTGCACCTGGCCGTAGCGTAAGGGCAGCGCGGCGCAAATCTGCATCCCGGCGGCGGGTCCATATAGTTAGGTATGTGTCCCGGGATTCCTTCGGCTATGCCGCCTCCGGCCAGCTTAGGTATGCAGCTCATAAGCCCCTTGGTATATGGGTGCAGACATTCTCTGAATATATCTTTTGACGAAGCCGTTTCCACCATATTCCCGGCGTACATTACATATATCCTGTCGGCCATCTCTCTGGCTACGCCCAGAGAGTGGGTTATGAGTATAAGGGCGCTTTCCTTTTCCTCGACCCTCTGTCTCAAGGTCTTGAGTACCTGGTCCTGTATAGTTACATCAAGGTTAGTGGTCGGTTCATCAGCCATTACCAGATCCCTTGGCGTTGCCAGAGACATGGCTATACAGATACGCTGCCTCATTCCACCCGAAAGCTGGAACGGATAGCTGTCCATTATTCGCTCAGGGTCAGGCAGCGAGGTTTCTTTGAGGGCGTTTATGGCTCTTTCCTGCTGTACATTTTTATCCGCGGCTCCCTCAACTCCCGAATACCTGATGACTTCTTTTAGCTGCTGTCCTATGGTAAATACCGGGTTCAGGGAAGCGATGGGATCTTGAAATATTATGGAAACATTTTCGGCTCTGAGTTTTTTAAGCTCTTTCTGAGGCATTGTAAGCACATTGCTTCCCTTGAAGAATATCTCCCCGTCATCTATCCTGGCCTGCTTTGCCAGTATCTGGGCAATGGCGTTGACAGTAGTCGTCTTGCCGCAGCCTGTCTCACCTACAATGCTTATTCTTTCCTTTTTCTTTACATAAAGATTGACTCCGTTCAAGACATGCGGATATCCCCTGAAAGTACGGAAAGAAATATGCAGGTTTTTCACATCGACCACTTTGTCGGTTCTCAGTTTATTATCCATGTTTTCCTCCCTATTCTTCGCTGGAGAGCATATCCTTGATGCCATCTCCGGTCAAATTGAATCCTAAAACTATCAACATGATGGCCAAAGCCGGGAACACTGACATCCACCACTGATCAGGCAGGAAGTTAATTCCGCTGTTTACCATAGAGCCCAGTGAAGGCGTTGGCGGCTGCTCGCCCATTCCCACATAACTGAGGGTGGCGCCTGCCATTACAGCCCATCCCATGTCCAAAGTTACCTTTGTCAATATAGGCGATAATGTGTTAGGCAGTATTTCTCTGAGAAGTATGTGAGCCCTGCTGGCTCCCAGAACCTCTGCCGAGCGTATATATGTCTCGTTTCTGGTAGATACGACTATGCCATATACAAGCCTTGTATACCAAGGCCACCATGATACGCTCAATGCAAGCATCGCGTTGCTCAAGCTTGCTTCCATTATGGACGATACGCACATTACCAGTATCAAGGCCGGCAGAGCAAGAAATACATCAGCCAGCCTCATTATAAAGTTGGAGATGAATTTTCCGTTCCAGTATCCTGCTATCAGTCCGAGAATGCCGCCAAGAGGCACTACTATAAGCAGACATCCTATGCCCATTGTCAGCGCTCCTCTGAAAGCGTATATTATACGGCTGAACATATCGCGGCCGGTAGCATCCGTTCCCAGTATATGATCTGCTGACGGAGCCTCAAGGGCTTCAGAAAACTTTACTACGGCGCCTACATCTTCAGGATAAGGAACTATGAACTTGTAACATAAAGCGCATAGCACTACAAGAATTATGATAACCAGGCCCACAACCGACAACTTGTTTAGTGAAAACTTATACCATTTTTTTCTCAATTCAGTCAGCCGGTTTTTGCTTGGCAATTTTGAAACATCCACGGAGGAAATGTCTATCCTTGTTTTATTGTTTTCCATGGTCTTCCTCCTTTCTATTTCTCTGCCAGCCGCACTCTCGGGTCGAGGGCTCGAATTACCAAGTCGGCGATAAGGTTAAAGATTATTACGATTACTCCCAGTATCATTACGACGGCTGAGATGGCGAACACATCCTTGTTGAGCATGGCGGTCAGGCCGTAGTTGGCAAGGCCTGGATAGCCGAAGATCTGCTCCACCAGGAAGGCTCCGCCGAAGATACCTGCTATGTCCAGGGCCATTACCGAAATGGTCGAATTCAGCGACGGCTTGAGCAGATACTTGCGGAGAATCTTGTTCTCCGGTATGCCGTAGGCTCTCTCTGCATAAGCGTAAGGCTTGTCCAGGTTTTCAACCATGCTGGATCTGGTGATACGGGCTGCCTGGCTGATGCCTGCAAAGGACAGGCTGACGGCAGGCAGGATAAGATGCTTGAGGGCGTCCCAGAATCCGGCGAAGTTGCCCTGGAGCAGAAAATCTACCGTGTACATTCCCGTTATGGTGTCCGGCGGGCTAAAACCTGCGCTCAATCTTCCTGATATAGGCAGTACAGGTATCACATAGGCAAACAGCAGCATGGCCAGCACCGCCCACAGGAAAGCCGGGGCGCAGATGCCAAAGTATGATAAGGTCCTTATGATTCCGTCAAGCCATTTGCCCGAATATTTTGTGGATACGACTCCCAGCACTATACCGAATACGATCACCAGCATAGCGGTGATTATGGCCAGTTCAAGGGTGGCCGGCAGATAAGAGCTTATATCCTCCGCAACAGGTCTTCTTGTCACTATGGAATCTCCGAAATCACCCTGCAATATCCCCGATATCCAGTATCCGTACTGAACTATATAAGAATCATTCAGATGCATTTCTTCTCTCAGCGCTTCTACGGCTGCTTCCGGCGCTCTCGGGCCCAGGGCCATTCTGGCCGTATCGCCCGGCATGATCCGGACGATAACGAAGATCAGAATGGACAGGCCAACGAGAACGAGGAAGTATGCAACTATTCGTTTCAGCACTGATATTACTTTTGTCTTCATTGCATTTTCCTCTTTCTCTCTGTTGGCAATATCAAATGAGGGTTATAGCTTATCTAACTCTCCGCAAGGAGAAGGTTAGGCCAGTCTGTAGTTCATGAAGTATGCGGTATATCCCGGGGAATAAATTGCGTTTACTCCATTCTCATAGTCGGCCGCTACAGGCATGTATTCGATGTAGCTCGACCTGTAGACGAATGTCGACGATACGTCGCAGGCCCAGATGGTCGGGCAGAGCTCGACGATCTCCTTGTTGATCTCGGCGTAAGCCGCGGCTCTCTCGTCGTCGTCGGTGATCATCATCGCCTCTTCGATAGCGGCGTCCAGTTCAGGATCGTCTACCCAGTCGGTGTGCTCCCAGGAGCCGTTAGAATCGGTGTGATATCTCGGCTTGAGGCAGGCGCCGCCGTCAGGATAGGCAGGGTTGAATACGATGAAGGAAGCGTTCGGGGTTCCCTCTACGGTGGAAGCGTCGGTCATCATGGTCGCGAAAGGCTTACCGGTGATCTCAACGGTAACGCCCAGCTGGCTCATGCCGGCCTGCATCAGGAGGGCCAGTTTTTCCTGCTGTTCTCCGCCTTCTGAGCAGTAGGACAGAGTTACTTTCATCTCGCCGCTCATGAGCTGGTCGTAATAAGGGGACTGTTCCAGTTCCTCCTTGGCCTTATCAAGGTCGTATACGTATGGGAAGTCTTCTTCCGCCATCGCGCCGGCAATACCGTTGATGATAGGGCCGGTGGCCTTGACGCTGCCTACATAGATGTCGTTGATAACCGAATCATAGTCCAGCGCGTATGCCATCGCTTTTCTGAAGTGGATATCGTCGGTAGGGGCGAGCTGGGTGTTGAGGGAAATGTTGAAGTTTCCTCCGCTGAGGGTTCTTACCAGCGTTACGCCGTCTTCGGAAGCCATGGACTCGTAAGTTTCAGGAGTCTGAGCTCCGTCGGTAACATCGAGTTCGCCTCTTGATACCATGGTCTTCATGGTAGAGGTAACTACTCCGCCCTGGAGCTTGGCTTCCTTAGGAGCCTTCTCGTCGAATTCCTGCCAGTAGTTGTCGCTCTGTTCCATGATGATGTACTCTTCGGTACGGATCTCTTTTACCTTGTAAGGGCCGCTGCCGGCGTCGTTGGTGTTGAGCCAGCCTTTGCCGTAGTCGCCGTTTTCTCCGTACTGAGTGCTGCTGGTGTCGATGTTTTCAGTAACAAGCGCGCTGTCCATGATGTACAGTCTGGTCATGGATGAAGGAAAGGTTCCGGAAGGAGCCGCCAGGTTGAACTGTACGGTGTAGTCGTCGATTACTTCTACGGAATCAACGACGCCGGTGTACAGATATGCCATGCCTTCACCCATATTGAGCAGTCTGTCCATGCTCCACTTAACATCCTTGGCCGTCAGAGGGTTGCCGCTGTGGAAAACGACATCGTCTCTGAGGTGGAAGGTGTAAACGGTGCAATCATCGTTCGCTTCCCAGGTTTCAGCTACCAGAGGGCTTACCGTGCCGTCTGTGTTAGGGAACACCAGGCTGTCGTACAGATTTACGATAGCCATGAGGTCAGCGTCCTTATTGGCTATGCCCGGGTCGATGTAGGCCGGCCAGTCGATGTTTACGACTACCTGTCCGTCAGTATGGGTTGAGGTCTCTCCGCCCTCGTCGCCGTTGCCGCATGCCGCCATAGATAATACCATTGCAAATATGAGGGCGCATGCGATCACTTTTTTGAGTACGCTTTTCATAAGTCTCTCCTCTCATTAAAATAGGGGTTTCTTTCTATAGCACCGGCCGGTGTTACACCGTGCCGGGAACTATCTGGTGATACATTTGTAAACCTGTTCGCCGTCTATATATGTCTCTGTCACGAAGACCTTGTCTATATCCTCTCCGCAGGCGCTGAAAAGGTCTTCTGACAAAACGGCAAAATCGGCTTTAAATCCCCTCTTTAACATGCCCATCTTCTCAAATCCTGCCACCTGAGCGCCTTCTCTGGTATAAAGCTTTACGGCCGTCTCCGTATCTATGCGGTTTTCTCTGCCGCAGTCGGTACCGTCATAGGCATATCGGCTCACCGCTGACTTGATGTTAGGAAACGGGTCAGAAGGCACGGCCCATGAGGTTGCCGGAGCGTCGGTGGAAAGGGCCACCTTCACGCCTTTTTCCAGCATGTGCCTTATGGGATAAGTCTCGTGGAGCCAGTCCTCTCCAAGATTGTTGACGTAGCTTTCGATCTCCGAATACATGAATATAGCCTGGGTCGATACGGCTATCTTTTTCTCTGCCATGATCTCTATGGCTTCTTCGGACGGATCCGTCACATGTTCGAGCCTTATATGCGGCCTGTCCGTTATCCACGGGCTTTCTGACTCTGCCCGGGATGTGATTTTGTCGATGGTTCGTTTCCCCATGGCGTGGAAAGAAAGCTGGCACCTGTTTTCTTTGCAGAAATCTATGGCCGTATCTATTTCATCGTCGCTGCACACGCATATGCCAAATTCGTCCTCTGAGCCTTTATACGGCCGGTTCATCCATGCGGTCCTGCCGCCTACGCTGCCGTCGCCTATGAGCTTGATGCCTGCGTCGAAGATCTGTTTATCTCTGCGGGCCCTTTCATCGTCCCAGGAAAAGTCTTTCCTGTCTCTGACCTGGCCCCACATGTAATAGATACCTACCGACTGCCTGAAACCTTTTTGGGCGGCTTCCTCATAGTATCTGTAATAATCCGTTGGCTCAAGATTCCCCATGTCGCACACGGCGGTGACTCCCTGGGACAGCAGCAGGCTGCCCAGCTTTACGATGGAATCTATCAGTTCTTCCCTTGATATCTCAGGCATTACATCATCTACCAGATGTGCCGCGTTTTCTCTGAGTATGCCGGTAGGCTCGCCGTTTTCATCCCTGTCTATCTCTCCGCCGGGCGGGTCGGGCGTATCCCTTGTTATGCCCGCCAGCTCCAGAGCCTTGCTGTTGACTGACCTGACATGGGTACATGACCTGAGCAGGCATACGGGTACATCCCCGGATCCTTTGTCCAGGTCCCATCTGGTCGGGGCCCTGTGTTCGGCAAACTTTTCCTCGTCATAGCCCCAGCCTTTTATCCATTCTCCCGGCCCGGCCGTCTCCGCCTTTTTCCTTATGGCGGCCGCCAGTTCTTCGATGGAGCGGATCTCAGGCGGCAGGCATGAAATACTGTTTATGTAGCCTGCTAAAATAACCGGGTGCATATGGCTGTCAATGAAACCGGGTATCACGGTCCTGCCCTTCAGGTCAATCACCTGTGTATCTGTTCCAGCTATGTCATCCTTGCTTTCCGGCAGGTCACAGTCCTTTCCTATCCATGTGATGATGCCGTCATCGGCTATAAAGCTTTCAGCGCAAGGCATTTCCTCATCAGAGGTGAAGATATTGCCGTTTCTGAATATCTTTTTTCCCATGGACATCCCTCCTGTCATAATATGGTCAGGGTACCATTGTCTCCGTCTACTTCAACCATGGTCCCCGTCTTTATGGCCATAAGTTCATCTTTTGATATGCCGTCTATCATCGGTATCTCCACATCGTAGAAGGTCTTGGCCATCACGCCGCCTCCTGCGGTTATGGTCTCTATGTTGCAGTTTACTATGGCTGCCGGAGCACATCCTGTCCTGGCCAGCTCCAGTATTATGGCCGCTCCTACCGTGGAGCCCCTGCCTTCGGGATAGATGAAGACTTTGCCTTTGATACTCTCTCCATAGAGCTCGTGCCATTTATCTATTACTACTCCGGTACCTGGATTTACTCCTCCGAAGAAGCCGAAAGGTCTTTCGGATACGATAGCCTCACCTCTGGCCTTTCCGCCTACGATACCTCTGCCCTGAATCACTTTCATGTCCCTTCTCCTTATTTAAAAATCTCCATCTTGCCGGAAACCGCTGATTCCACACATTCCTCAACGCTGGCAAAGATCATTTCCGTTCCGCACTCGGCCGGTCCGTAGTATGAACACTTTCCGGAGTCGGTCATCATGGTCTGGAAGCCCCAGTCCTTGACAGGGGAAATTATCATACATGTTTCGGCTCTCATGACCACTCCAGACTTTTCCAGATCCTGTCTTATGCCCATCTTTTCTGCAAGTCTGAGGGCGTAGGAATTGGCGTAGATCCAGAAAGCCGTGTCAGGATGCACCTTGCGCCCGTTCAGGAGCTTGTGGACTTTTACTATCTCGTTTATGGTGTAATGAGGACATCCCAGGGCCACGAAGTCCACTCTGTCGGTGGTATTGTTGCACATGGCCTTTCTGGTGTTCCTGATATCCTCTTCGGTCACGCGGATCACTTCTTCCGGGGTGTTGTCCCTGAAAGCGGCCTCCTTTGTCGGCGCTTCCGGGGTCACTCCCACTATGTGAATGAGAGCTACTGAGCCGGCAGCCGCAGCGGCTCCGCAGAAATTCTTCAGGTTTTCGCTGGTCGGGCTTCCCTTCATGCCGTCCACGACGCCTATGCGTGCGCCCAGCTTCTGTCCCAGCAAATAGCCAAGAGCCGGATATTCCCATTCGGCCAGAGGTCTGTCCATTTCAAGGTTTATGAGAACCTGCCCTTTTCTGTTTTCATCCAGATGAAGCCCCGTGTAAGGCGCTCTGCCTACTATACCGCAGAAAATATCAACGATGGCTGTCTGCCTGTTGGTTCTGGCTCCGCAGGCGGTGTTTGCATATGCCACCGCTGAGCTTTCGGACCATGCCAGGTGTTCGCCCATCCTCGGGGCTGTAAATCCGTAATATGGAGTACAGGTCCAGTTTGGGATCACTCCCATCTTCATCACGGCCGCTTCGAGCCTCATCTGCTGGCGGGCGTAGTGTTCAGGGGTCTTGGCTCCTCTCCAGTCCTCCGAGTCCATTCCGTAAGGGTCGATGGTAACGGGAACGCAGAAGCGGCCGCCCATGTCGGCTATTTTTTCGGCGGTCTCCACACCGGCGTCAAAGGCGCTCTTGTAGGCGTGGAGCACGAGATGTACGCTTTTGATCGGTATGAACTTTTCTGCGCCGTTTATCTCGCCTATCTTGACCAGGGTCTCCATGGCCAGCTTGGCAGCCTGCCCTTTGGCTCCTGCCAGTATTTCTTTTTCTTCGGCTGTTAAATACATGTTCTTACTTCCTTTCGCTGTTATATTTATCAAACAGTTCCTGAGCGTATTCAATACGGACCTTCTTGTCCGCTACCATCTGGGCTACGATCTTTTCCAGTATCTCCCCTTTGGCTCCTACGGTATTAGCCAGGTTCCTTGCGTGAAGCGACATGTGTCCTCTCTGGATGCCTTCGGTGGCCAGAGCTTTCATGGCCGCCATGTTGTTGGCAAGGCCTGCGCAGGCGATGATCTGTCCCAGTTCCGAGGCGGTCTTTACTCCTAAGAGCTTAACCGCCGCCTTGGCCGCCGGATGAATCTTGGTTGCGCCGCCCACAAGACCGACCGCCATAGGAATCTCTATGGAACCGACCAGATCTCCGTTTTCGTCCTTTTCCCATGTGGTCATGGAAGTATAACGGCCGCTCCTGGCGGCATATGCGTGAGCTCCTGACTCGATGGCTCTCGTATCGTTTCCGGTGGCGATGACAACCGGCACGATACCGTTCATTATGCCTTTGTTGTTGGTAGCTGCCCTGTAAGGGTCTGCTTCGGCAAATGCATATGCGCTCAGCATCTTTTCTACCACTTCTTCTCCGCCTATGTCTTCTTTTCTCCAGGTGGCTCTTGCTCTTACCAGTCTGTGATCGGCCAGATTGGAAAGTATCCTCAGCTCAACCGTTCCTCCTGTCACTTCTTCGATGAACGGAGCGACAGCTTCTGCCATGGTATTTACGGCGTTGGCTCCCATGGCGTCGCCGGTATCTACCAACAGATGAACTATCACCATTGTTCCCGCTTTTGTATCCACAGTCCTTACTTCCACATCTTTTACTCCGCCTCCCAAGGATACGAGCACAGGATCCTTTTCGTTGCATATGCGCATGATCTCGTCTTTCTTTTCAAGTATCATGCCCTTCGCTGCTGCCGGAGTTGCGATGCCGAGAACCTGAATCTGCGCAATCATCACATTTCCGCTTGAAGAAGCCTTAAATCCGCCTGACGGCCTTGCCATCTTTGCTGCGTTTGAACAGGCCGCCACTACTGATGGTTCTTCACATACCATCGGAATAACCACATCCTTGCCGTTTATGACAAAGTTGATAGCCACTCCCATTGGAAGAGCAAATTTACCGATAACATTTTCGATCATGTGGTCGGCTTTTTCATCGTCCAGAGAATCGGCCGATCTGAGCACAGCCTGCTCTTCATCTGTAAGTCCGGAAAATTCCGCCACCTCTTTGAGCCTTTCCTCCATTGACAGTTTGAAAAAGCCCGAATAACTGCTGGTTTTCATGTTGTTTTTCCTCCTGAAAGTCTATTTTATCGAGCTGGTAAAAGAATCCAGCTTTCTTCCCAGTATGCGTTCTACCATCCTCTCTATCTTGCGGCACTTTTTCCCGTCTATGCCCGTCTCAACATCCATGCAGCCTACCATAGAAACAAAATCACATGTTTCCACCAGGCCGGTCCTGCCGCACTCAAAGTAATATTCTCCTGTACCTTTTACAGGAGTCCTGTCTACTATGTTGGCCACCTGTCCTCCTATACCTCCCAGGGAGCAGTCAAATACGGTCACTCCGGCTTCCATGGCTGCATAGTATGATGCCATTCCCATTCCCCTTATGTCATGGGCGTGGAACGAGTGCATAGCGGTGTCCGGATACTTTTCTAAAATATTTGAAAAATACTCATATACGCTTCTCGGATCAGCTATTCCATCAGGGTCTGAGTGTTCAATCTCGTCAAATCCGATGTCAAAAGCCCTGTCCACAAACTCATAAGCTTTTGTTATAGGAACTTCTCCCTGTATGGGACATCCAAATATGGTCCCTATGTTTGCAAATACTTTTTTGACTCCTATGCTATGCAGAAACTTTACATTTTTTTCCGCCTCATTAAATAACTCTTCGTGTGTACGATTCATATTCTTGCGAGCATAGGCCTCGCTGGTGGCAAGCTGTCCGCACAGTACCCTGTCTATCTTGACGCCGGCGTCGAGTGCTTCGGCAACCCTCTCACAGGCCCTGGTATTGAGAGCCAGCACCGTGTATTCCACATCATCGCGCTTAGGAAGGCCTTTCAATACTTCGAGTATGTCTTTGAACTGAGGGACATATTTCACATGGCTGAAAGTTCCAACCTCTATCCTCTTAAAGCCTGCGTCGATGAGCCTGTCTGCTATCCAGAGCTTGGCGTCCGTAGGCACGAACATTTCTTCGTTTTGGAACCCGTCTCTCAAGGTAACATCTATGATGTCTACCGCTTCGGGCAATCTCATACTATACACTTTGGCACCTCTCAATCTTCTTATTGCTGCTGTTCCATGAACGCAGCAATAATGATTACAAGATATGTGCCAAATTTCCACCTTGCATGCTTTTTCTTTGTAATACCTTGAAATTCCAACGGTTTACAGGACAAAAAAAAGTGATGATACATGATCATCATCACTTTTAATTGTATTGGCGGCGATTTTTTGCCATTTTTGGCACAGCCTGGACGGACCTGCCGTGCCATTTTTGGCATCACTTTGGTTTTGTGCCATAATTGGCAATCTTTCTGTAGAATGTCCTCTTGCTCATTCCCAGCATTTCCATGGCCTTGTTCTTATCTCCGCCGCATCTTTCTATGGTGCGGAATATGACATATTTTTCAAAGTTTTCGACCTCTTCTTTTAAAGGCCGCCCCCCGCCCCCCATGATATAACCGTCTGTCCCCGGAACTGCCGACGGTTCGGCAGAAAGTTCACATCCCCTTATGTTTTCAGGTAGATCTGCTGCCGTTATCGTATCTGTCTCGCACAATACCACAGCGCTTTCTACGGCATTCTTCAGTTCCCTTACATTGCCAGGCCATCCATATGCAACAAACAACTGGTATATACTCCTGTCCGCTCTCAGTTCCCTGCCATATTGTTTACAGTACTTCTGCAGAAAATAGTCTGTAAGCAAAAGCACATCGTTACCCCTTTCCCTCAGGGGAGGTATATGGATGGACACAACATTGAGCCTGTAATACAGATCTTCTCTGAACGCACCTTCTTTTACCATTTCTTCCAGGTTGCGGTTTGTTGCTGCTATAACCCTCACATCTATGGGTATGTTTTTCTGTCGTCCGACTTTTTCAATCTCGCCTTCCTGCAATACTCTAAGCAGTTTGGCCTGCATCTGGTAAGGCATATCACCTATCTCATCCAGAAAAAGGGTTCCTCCGTCAGCAAGCTGGAACTTGCCCATCTTTCCGCCTTTTGAAGCTCCCGTAAAGGAGCCTTCCTCATAACCGAACAGCTCGCTCTCTATGAGGGTATCTGGTATGGCTGAGCAGTTTACGGTTATAAAAGGCCTGTTTTTGCGTGCGCAATGACTCTTTATAAGGTTGACTATGACTTCTTTACCTGTACCGTTCTCTCCCCTGACCAGTACCATCGTGTCGGTGGTAGCTACGCGAAGGGCGCGGTTGACACATTCGAGGTAAACTTTGCTTTCCCCGATTATCTGGTTTTCCCTTAGAAACTCCTTTGCCTGAGTCTGCTGGTTATATTCTTCTGTTACGGCAGACATCTTTTTTACTTCCTGATGCAGCTTATTCTCTGTGGTGACATCTGTAAATATAGAATAAGCGCCCGTCATGATACCGTCATTGACCAGAGGATGGGTGCTGATATCCACATATGTGTTTATGCTTTTTATATGCTGATTCCTGACTTTTTTGCCCTTTCTGGTCCTTATCACATCCAGCAGTGCAGCTTCAGGCTCTATGATGCTCATATATCTGCCCAGTATCTTGTTTATGCTGATGTTCAGGATCTTTCCGTAGGCCGGGTTGACATAGAATATCCTGCTGTCCATGTCTATGACCACGATCCCTGCATCCATGGTGTCAAGGATCTGTACAAATGAATTTTCTTTATTCTTTGTTATCATGTAGACCAGCCGTTCTGTCTTGACTGCTCCGACAATATGATCCTCGTCATCTACCACATTTGTGTACTCGTAAATGCTGGAACCGAAAATCCCCAGGTCGATGTCTTTCAGGTTCATGTTCTGGTTTATTTTAAGGTCTGTCTTTTTGTTGGTGATATTTGGATTTACCAGATCTTTTACAGCGAGCATTTTTGTGCCTCTCAATTCCCGATTTTTTTATATGATAAATGATTTTTTTATTTTTTGCAATACGGAGGTGGCATGCGGCCAGGGATGTCGGAGGCTAGGCCGGGGCGTGTCACATACACTGCGTCCTGTATATGTCCTGTGTATCTGTCTCTCCGCAGCTGTACCGGCTGGTCCTGCGTCTCTTTGCTCTCCCTGCGTCTCTCCTCTCTCCCTGCATCTTTCCGCTCTCCCTGTGTCTCTCCGCTCTCCCTGTGTCTCTCCGCTCTCCTTGTGTCTCTCCTCTCTCCCTGTGTCTCTCCGCTCTCCCTGCGTCTCTCCGCTCTCCCTGCGTCTCTCCGCCAGCAAAATGTTCTCTTTTGCCCTCTGAAAGCCCTTTCTGAGAACCCGAACAGGCTTTATAAGCTATTTAAGTTCTCAATACTCATAATGTCCACATATTTGAGAACCAATTTCACTGATCCGGTTCTCAATATATGGATCCTTTTTGTCTTTGAGAACCTTCCATATCCAAAAGGTTCTCATCGACCTGCTATGCCCTCAAAAAGAGAACTTTTTTCTGGCAGTATCCGGCAGCAACATCCGCTTTCTGGCAGTATCCGGCAGCAACATCCGCATATAATAGTTATGCTTGCCAAGCTTGCCAAGCTTGTGCTAAACTATTTTTATTATCGTTCAAAGGAGAAGGTTGAAATGGAAGATATAAAGTGGCTTCTTGAAGCCATAGAAAATGCCGGAAAAACTGCAATAAAAGAGGACGGTACATACTGGAGGGCTTCATACACCAGAGAGGATAAGGCTGTAGTCGATCTGCTCAAGGGTTATATGGAGTCCATGGGAATGGAGACTTTTTTCGATGCAGTAGGTAACCTCCACGGCGTTATCCGCGGTTCCGAAGGCGACACGGTAATGACCGGCTCACACCGGGATACTGTGCGCAACGGCGGAAAATATGACGGCATCCTCGGCGTCCTGTGCAGCATAAGGGCAGCCGGCAGCCTATATGAGGAACTGGGCAGTCCACGCAGTTCCATCGAGGTTGTTGCCATGGTCGAAGAAGAAAGCAGCCGTTTTACTGCATCTGATTACATAGGTAGCTGCAACATAGCAGGCATCATGCCGGAATCAGCATTTTCCCTGACAGATGATCACGGGGTGACTATCCAGGAGGCTGCCGTTGCTGCCGGATACAAAGGTTCCCCTGCTGACAGCAGGCGTCCTGACATAAAGCACTTTGTTGAGCTGCATATCGAACAGGGCGGTGTGCTTGAAAGTGAAAACAAGCAGATCGGGATCATCCGTTCCATAGTCGGTCAGTGGGGCGGCACCGTAAGCTTTGAGGGGAAGCAGAACCACGCAGGCACTACTCCCATGTCCCTGCGCCATGATCCTGTACCTGTCATGGCTTCTTTTATCAATGACCTGTTTGATTGGGTCGACATGCGGTCGGAGGAAATGGTCCTTACCATCGGCAAGATAACCGTATCTCCAGGCAGTCCCAATGTTATCCCACAGAAAGTGGCCTTTACATATGATGCCAGATCATCTGATCTGGAACTGGGCCAGGACACTGTAAAAAAGATATATGCTCTGCGTGATAAATACAACGGTGCGATAAAGGTGGAAATTATCCCTGCCTGGTCTGACACTCCTGCCAGGCTGGATATGGAAGGTGTCAAGGAACTTGAAGAGATAGTGCAGGAACTGGGCTTTCCTTATAAGATCATGGACAGCGGAGCGGGACATGATTCTCAGAACATGTCAAGATCATACCCGACCAATATGATATTCGTTCCCAGTGTAGACGGCATCAGTCATAACAGCAAAGAATACACCAGGCCTGAAGATCTGGCAGCCGGGCTTGAAGTCCTCAAAGCTTATCTGAAAAAGCTATGCTGGCAGTAATGGACATGCTCATGGTCAAGGCAGGTCCATCTCATAACGGCTGAAAAGACAAGTGAGTTAAAAACCAGAGGGACGCATCCGCAGCTGCTTAAACTTTTTCATTGGCAGGCGGATGCGTTCCTTTTGAAATAAACATTTTTTTACCGGCATTATCCGGGCCGTAACCGCTGCTTCTGTATAACATGCTTAGATCCGGAACCCGGTATCGTTTCTTTTTTCTTATTTTTCTGAAAACTCTTTTCTGATCGCCTCCAGATGCGATGGATCAGTCATCAGCTCCACAGCAGTCATGGCAAATGCTTTTACAAATTCCAGACAGTTTCCAATGGCTTCCTCAGAACATGTTTTGCGGGCAAATTCCACCGTATGCGGCCCGTAGTGACTTCCATCCGTCATAGCTCCCATGCCGGCCATAAGCTGTATTGACGGACAGTCATAGCTTACATCTCCCAGATCTGACGAACCGGATAATATTTCCTTGCCATAGCGTTTGATCTCGTGGCCTAGCTTTTCATACTGGCGGCAGGCCAGCTCGGAAAGATACATATTGCTGTCGGTATCCTTGAAATCGGCTTCTACTTTTGTACACTTCATTTCCGCACCGGCTCCGGCTGCCGCACCCCGTGCACAGGCAGTCACTTTTTCCAGCAGTTCTTCTACATAAGCCATCTTATTTGCCCGTATATAAAACCGAGCTCTCGTATATTCAGGGATGATGTTAGGAGCATCGCCGCCTTTTTCGATTATTCCGTGTATCCTGGCGTCAGGCTTTGTCTGCTGGCGTAACGCATTTATCATATTGAAAAAGTTAATCATGGCATCAAGGGCGTTTATGCCTTCATATGGTTCTGAAGCTGCATGGGCGGATTTTCCAAAAAACTCAAACTGGCGGGCTATCATTGCTATGGTGTTGCGGGAGCTCCCGTTGGTTTCAAACGGATGGGCCATCATAACCACATCGTATCCTTTAAAGGCTCCTCTGGCGGACATTTCAACCTTTGCCCCCTGGGTTTCTTCTGCCGGGGTGCCGATCACATGGATCTCACCGCCATATTTATCTACAAACTCCTTTATAACGATCCCTGATCCAACAGACATCATTGCAATAAGATTATGTCCGCATGCATGTCCAAGTTCCGGAAGCGCATCATATTCAGCAAGCATCGCTATCTTCGGGCCGGGCCTGTTTCCTGCATATGATGCTTTATAGGCTGTATCGATACCGCAGAATCCCGTACAAGTTTCAAATCCATATTTGTTCAGCAGATCGATCTGCCAACGGCAGGCTTTGAATTCCTGATTGCCCATTTCGGGATTTTCGTGAATATCCAGCGCCAGTTTTTTGAGTTCCGGAGTCAGTTCTTTGACCAATGTCTGGATACGGTCCATGTCTCGTTGTTCCATCGTAGCACCTCTCTATTCATAAGTATACTTTCATTATATAGCTATACTGATCCGGTGTCAAAGGATGCCTGTACTGTAGATGATACCGTACATTATAAATTCATCTGTCTTGTATAACATCGGTGCTGATGGGTTGGTATTGCTGCCAGGAGCTATCTTAGCTATATACCCTTCCATCTGTTCACCATCCTGAAAGTTCTCGGCAGTACTGCTCGTAACATATTCATAGATCAACTTGTCATTATATACTCCGTGATATATCCTGCGCTTGTCTTTCCTGACAAGATCATATCCTGCATTTTTTCCGTCCGAGATCTCTGCTGTATTCCACCATAAAACTTCCGTATCCACCTCCAGCGCTTTGGATATCTTATTCAAAGTCTGAATGGAAGGGTCTCGCTTATCCCTTTCTATAAGCGAAAGATGCGCTGCGGTTATGCCTGTCGCTGCGCTCAGTTCTTTAAGCGTCATGCCCCGCTGCTTTCTGAGATAGCGTATACTCGTTTTCATCCCGGCACCTCTTTGCAAATGCTCCGCTTTCACAAATACTACTTTTCGTACAGCTCTCTCGTATCCGATCTCTATTCTGTAGACCTTGCCGTCCGCATCTATACTAAAAATAACAGGTACACGCATTTCCAGAACATCAGCTCCTGCTCTGCCCATGTCGAGTCCATTCTCTCCCCGATGACAGAAAGCCAGTGTCTGATCCCTACAAGTCAATCTCCAATCATCATCTTTGTCTTTGTTCATCTCCACATCTTTGTAGCCGGTATCTGCATACAGGTTTGTGGTTTCATCCCTATTCGAGTGGTGCCTGCCTGCATTTGGCTGCCGTGCTCCATACTTGCCGAAGACAGCCCGCCGCCGGCATATGCCTTACATGCCCCTGCCATACATCAGCCATGACATTGGGGCCGTTCTGACATGTTCTGATTTTTGAACAATTTTTATTTTTTTCAGTCTACTACTACCCCCCTGTCAACAAAAATTTAACTCAGAGATAAATCCTTTCAAAAGCATAAAAAAATAACGCCGTTTTCAATTCAAAACAGCGTTATATTTGTCAAAAACAAAGTTGTATTCAGAATACACTTGAAAAACATAGCACGGACGCAGATTGGCTGCCGCAGGTTTCTGAACCGTTCCAATGGCCCACCCGCAAAGCGGTCAGGATATTATACGGCCGGTCCATGCGCGGCGCCTGTCCCGCTCTTTCCTTCGTTCAAGTCAGCCGGAGCTTAAAGATCAATAATTTTCTGCTCTTACTTCAAAGAAGCTCTGAGGATGTGAGCAAACCGGGCAAACTTCCGGAGCCTTCTTGCCCATTACCAGATGTCCGCAGTTTCTGCATTCCCACATGGTCTCTCCTGCTTTTTCAAATACAGCCTTCATCTCAACATTGTTGAGGAGTGCTCTGTATCTTTCCTCGTGGTGCTTTTCGATCTCGGCAACCATGGCAAACTGAGCTGCAAGTACATCGAATCCTTCTTCCTTGGCCTCTTTTGCAAACTGAGCGTACATATCGGTCCACTCGTAGTTTTCTCCCTCGGCAGCAGCAAGCAGGTTCTTGGCTGTGTCGCCTAATTCTCCGAGAGCCTTGAACCACATTTTTGCGTGTTCCTTTTCATTATCGGCAGTTTTCTGGAAGATAGCCGCGATCTGTTCATAGCCTTCTTTCTTAGCTACGCTTGCAAAGTAAGTATACTTGTTCCTTGCCTGAGATTCACCGGCAAATGCAGTCCACAGATTAGCTTCAGTCTTAGTTCCCTTTAATTCTTTCATTTTGTACCTCCTGTTTTTCTTGCTCTTTTTTACAATCATCACATAAGTAATAGGCGTTCAGTTCGTAAGAAATGATGTCTTCTCCCACAGTTTCTCTTATGGCTTCCCTGACTCCGTGCAAACTGATGTCTTTAAGCCTGCCGCACCGCTGGCATATCAGATGATCGTGCGGTATGTCCACTGTGTCAAACCGGTCGGGAGCTTCTGGTATGGTCACTCTCCTTATGGCTCCTTCGTGGTTCAAAGCGTTGATGTTGCGGTATATCGTTCCAAGCGCAATAGAAGGCATCTTCTTCCTCGCTTCGAAAAAAATCTCCTCTGCCGTAGGGTGCGTATGTGACTGCTTTATGATATCCAATACAAGATCTCTTTGCTTTGACACATTAACACCTTCTTTCAAAATAGGAATGATTCTTATTCTTAGCTATATGATACTGCTTCCCCGCGTAGTTGTCAACAGCTTTTTTGAAAAAGTTTGCAGGTTTTTTTGCTTTTGGGAGGTGTCTTGGGTGACTGCAACGCCGGACGACAGGAGCGGAGCAGCGGGCGGATGGTGCTGGAGCGAGAGTGGTCGGTGCTGGCAGCGAGACGATGTGGTCAGAGGAGGAACTGCGTCTGGATTTTGAGAGGGAAGGCGAAGTCTGCCGGCGGCGGGCTGTATGCAACGGATGCGCAAAGCAATGTGTCAGGTGCGGGACTGAGATCATGCGAGCCTCTGCGCATATGGCGGCAGGCTGCAGTATGCGCCATGTGAACAGGAAATCCGGCTGGTAGGGCCGGGGGATACTTGAGCCAGCGGTCTGTCCGCTGTTCTGCTCCGCTGATCGGTGGTCCCGCGGTTCCGCTGAGCGATGGCCCTGCGGTTTCGCTGAGCGGACGCTCAGCTGCTCCGCCAGGAAAAAGTTCTCACCCTCGCTGCGGATGGTGCCCATGAGAACCTAAACACCCGTTATATGCGATCATAACCGTCAGTACGGTTCTCTTTTCCCCTTTTTCTTGTGCCGATGAGAACCTTTCGGTTCTTGCCAAGTGAGTTCCTGCGCATGCAGAGAACCCTTGCCCGACTTTAGGTTCTCGCAAAAGGCTGTTTCTGGGAAAAGAGAACCGGGCGTTGGCGGAGCAGCGGGCTTGTGTGACCTCGTGTCAGCGTACAGACAGTCACTCACCTGTCCGTTAACATGTTTTGCGGTTTTGCAGGATTCTGTCAATAATCCCCGGCTTTTTATGGGTGATACAGCATATTTTAGAGGAAGGATTGACGAAAAAGTCAGATGTCAGCCAATGAATCTGCCATTCGCTAAACATCAAAAAAGTCGGAAGTCAGACTAATAGTATAAGTAGTTATTAACAAGCCCCTGGACTGTTGTCAGTTCAGAGGCTTGTTACATACCTACAATTCTATCTTCTCTATCCTGTCGAAGGCTTCTTCGAGTTTGTCGACGCCTACGGTGCAGGCCAGGCGAAGGTATCCTTCGCCGCAGCGTCCGAAAGCGTTGCCCGGAAGCAGCAGGACATGGGCTTTTTCAAGGATCATGTCTGCGGCGTCGAGGCTTGACAGGCCGCTCTTTTTGATGTTGATGAACAGGTAAAAGCTTCCTTTCGGCGGAGTTATGACGCTCATCCACGGGATGCGGTTGATCCTTTCGGCGGCGTATTCCATCCTTTTCCTGTACTCAGCAATGATGGGCGGCTGGATCACCTTCCTGTTCCTGAGCGCATAGATGGCCGCCCTCTGGGACGGGGCCGGGGCCGAATAGACGATGTTTTCGCCCATATCCTTGAGCACCCTTACAATGAAGGCAGGGGCAATGATGTTGCCCACCCTCCAGCCGGTCATTATGAAATTCTTTGAGAAAGAGTTGATGGTGATGGTCCTTTCCCTCATGCCCGGCATGGACATGAACGGGATGAAGTCTTTCTCAAAGCTGTAGGATGTATAGATGTCATCGGCAATGACGATCAGATCCTCTTCTTCGGCTATCTCAGCTATCTCGCCCAGGGTGTCAGCTGACAGGCATGAACCGGTCGGGTTGGACGGTGTGTTTATGATCAGGGCCTTTGTCCTCGGAGTGATCAGTGATTTGAGCCTGTCTATATTGATCTGAAAATCCTCTTCCTCGTAGGTGTCCAGTTCAACGGGGATTCCCCTTGCCATTTCCACCTGAGCCGTATATGGGGTGAAGAACGGCGACTGGATTATGACCTCGTCCCCTTCGTCCAGGATGGCCTGCAGGGCCATATACATGGCGATCAGCCCGGATGTTGTCACTATGACTTCGTCCGGGGCGATATCAAGGTCGTACTCGTCCTTGTAGAACTTGCGAATCTCATCGCGTAGCTCTATATCCCCGTACATGTTGGTGTATCTGGTGTGGCCTTTGAGGGCGTCCTGATAGGCGCCGTCTATTATGATCTTGTCAGTGATAAGATCCGGATCGCCTATGCTCAGGTTGATGCAGTCGTCAAACTGGGCAGCCTTTTCATTGGTGGTGCCAAAAGGCGTGGAGGCGTCTTTCCAGTATTTTTTTGCTAAAAAGCGGTGCTTCATTTGCTTTCCTCCTCAAGAAATTCAGTAAATTTATCAAGTCCCTCTTTGAGGAGCTTGGAGTCAAAAGCGTAGCCTATCCTGACCGCTCCTTCCATTTCAAAAGCGGCTCCAGGTGTGAACAGCAGGCCTTTTTCTTTGATGAGCCTCTTGCAGAGCTCATAAGACGGCATATCCAGATCGTAATACACAAGGGCTGTCGTTCCGGCAACAGGTCTCAGGTAGTGTACCTGCGGAGTGCTGTTTACCCAGTCATCCAGTATCTGGCGGTTCTTTTTGAGGATGGCTCTGTTCCTTTCAAAGATCTTTTCCTTGTTGGCAAGGGCAAGGGATGCCAGCATATCATCGATCATTCCGCAGGAAATGGTATCGTAATCCCTTCTTTCAAGGCACAGGTGGAGGGCTTCCTGGCTTTTTGAAGCGATCCATCCCATTCTCAGGCCGGCAAGGGAGAATATCTTGGACATACTTCCCACAGAAATCCCCTTCTCATATATGTCGACAATGGAGTCCATGTAGCTTCCGTCCTCTGAAATCCCTCTGTAAACCTCGTCTGAAAGCACATAGGCGTCGGCTTCAGCAGCTATGTCTCTGATGGCTTCCAGAGTCTCCCTCGGTATCCATGAACCTGTAGGATTGTTAGGATTGTTTATTGTTATCATCTTGGTGTTTTTGTCCACAAGAGATCTGAGCTCGTCAAGGTCAGGCAGATAGTCGTTTTCCAACCTGAGCTTAAGTATCCTGACATCGGCTCCTATGGCTCTTGGGATGGAATAATGCTGCTGGTATGTTGGCAGTACGCATACCATATTATCTGTACTCTCGACCAGTGCATTTATCACCATATGGTTGGCGCCTATGGCCCCATGGGTCGGTATGACATTTTCACCCTTCAGATCTTTATATAGGCTTGCCACTCCGCCCACATATTCCGGTGAGCCGAAGATATGGCTGTATGTGAGCCTTTTATCTTTCAGGCCCGTCAGGTATTTATCAGGGTCCACTCCCGAAAGTTCCAGCAATTCTCCGATGGTCAGAGAATCTATACATGTTTCTCCCAGATTATAGATCGCATCATCCTCATAATCGTTCATCCACCGTTCAACTTTAAAAGTTTCGATTTTCATTGTTCCTTTTCCTCATTTCCCGGCTTATGCCGTTATTGCATATGAATATTCTCACGGCCATCGACAATATCTCATAATCCCTTGTCTCAAGCGCGTTTATACCTGTGACATTGCTTATGTTTTTCAGCCTGTATCTTATGGTGTTCTTGTGCTGCGCCAAAGCGTCCGCTGTCCTTTGAAGGTCTCCGTCGCTGACCACATAGCAGATCGCAGTTTCCAGCAGGTTTCCGTTGGTCTCAAGGTCATAATCCTCAAGGGGCCTCATATATCGGTCGCTGAATTCCCTCATGACAGCGCTGCCGCAATATGGCAGGATCACCTTGTATATCCCTAGATCATCATAAAGTACATACCGGTTCTTTTTTCCGGCAGGCCCGGTCACGGTGCTGCTGGCGTCGAACAGCCTTGCGGCATAAAGGCTTTCTTCAAAGCAATCCTTTATCTGCCACAGCAGATGATGTACGGAGCTTATGCCCACATGAAAGTTCTCAAGTCCGTCTGCAAAGGCAGAAAGAAACGGCTGGCTCAGTTTTGCAGGGTCTGTTTCTTCAAACATATCCCTTGTATGGATGATAAAAAAACCTCCCTGGTAGTAAAACATCGAATCAGAAGCCTGCAGCAGGTTTCCGGCTGCCAGCTTTTCCTCTATGCGCCTGTACTCTCTCGGTACAAGCTTTTGGCCTTCCGGGCTGCCGCCTCCTGATGATCCGTCCGGCTCGAAAAACATTGCCAGAATATCTGACCGGAATGTAGGGTTTATATCATACGCCAGTTTTTCCACCGCATTGTGGCTGCCGTCACACCTGAGGATCTCGCCAGCCTTTCCCTCTCTGTATTCTATGGAGTCATACTGTTTGGCCCGCTCGGAGATCAGTACTATCAGATCCTCAAAGTACACATCTTTTCCCTCCATGAGGATTATGGGGAAATTTATTGTGTCTGCATACCTGAGCACCGTATCGCTGATGGGCAGCCTGAAAATGTTCTTTATTATTATTCCGCTGCATTTTCTTGCGGCAAGGCTCTTGATGGCGTCAAATATCAGATAATCATTGTCCTTGGCGTACAAGAAACTCGTGACGACTATCATGTTTTCTTCGTGGAAATTGGTATTGTACCATTTTTCCTTTATGCCATCGACAAATTCATAATCAAGTATGCCACATCTGTCGATAACATTGTTCAGTCCGCCTTTACCGGCTATCACCCGCAAATCCGGAAATTCCGGGAAATTGCAGACATCCTCTACGGTCAGCTTCATTTTTTCCTCCGTACAGTTAGATATTTTACCTTTGCAGCCTGATATGTACAAGGTTCTTGTCTTGTATTATAACACAAATATTAGAAAAATAAATTAGATTTTTATCTAAATCATTCACGATTGTTTTTTGGCGGCCTTGATGTATATTAAATATAAATATATCATAGGAGGGCCGCCATGAAATTAGATGGATTTATACTTGAAAACTGGCTGAACCCGGCTGCTGACAGCCCCAAGAACCAGGTTTATCTGGGCGGCAGCTGTGTCCTGCCGCTGACGCTTGAAGAGCTCTTTGAAGTGACTGGAGAGGATATGGATAAGTTTTTTGAGGAACTTAAGACCATGAACCTGGGCTACCCGTTCTTTTCCGGCACGCCACGGCTGCGCAGAGCCATTTCCGGGCTGTACCGCAATGTTGCTCCGGAAGATGTGATCATTGTACACGGCGGCACAGGTGCCAACAGCACAGTGGTCTATACCCTGATCGAACCTTCTGACAATGTGGTATCCGTAATGCCAAACTACCAGCAATATTATTCACTGCCCCGTTCCATCGGAGCAGAAGTCCGTACCGTGGATCTGACTCCGGAAAAGGCCTACAAGCTGGACATGGCTCAGGTACGGGCCATGACCGACAGCAATACCAAGGCCATATTGCTGACCAATCCCAACAATCCTACGGGAGCGCTCCTGGAACCGGAGGAAATGGAAGAACTGGCCGATATTGCCAGGTCTGCCGGCGCATGGATAGTATGCGATGAAATGTACCGCGGGCTGAAAGAAGAGTATATGCCGTCCATGGCTGATATTTACGACAAAGCCATAGTCACATGCAGCTCCTCGAAGATGTTTTCCATGGCCGGTCTCCGCTGCGGCTGGATAGTATGTCGCGACGAAAAACTGCGCTGGGAGCTGTTCAACCGCCGCTCTTACGATTCCATATGCGGCGGTGTGTTTGACGAATGGCTCTTTGCCATTGCCCTTGAGCACGCCGACAAGATCCTTGAACGAAGCAGAAAGATCGTAAGCCGCAACAAAGCTGTCGTCGACAAGTGGCTGGACGGCCACCCTTACCTGCACCAGTATGCAGACGCTTACGGAACTACATATCTGATCCATTATGATCTGGATGTGGATTCAGAAAAATTCTGCGATGATCTGTTAGATAAAAAAGGCGTTCTCGTATGCCACGGAGACTGTTTCTACCTGCCTCACACATTCAGGCTTTCCCTATCCCATGCGGAAGAGCTGGAAAAGGGTTTGGCGCTCATAGATGAATACATCAGGGAACTGGCAGCGGGACGCTGAGCCGCCCGATGGGCCAAACGGCACAGACTCAAAGAGCCGCCCGTGCCGGGCGGCTCTTTATCGTATGCTTATTTGAGTTTTGCTACCATTTCTCCTGCTTTAACCTGCTGGCCTTCGGAAATATAGATTTTTTCCACTGTTCCCTTGGCGGTTGCCAGGATATTGGTCTCCATCTTCATGGCCTCTATAACAGCTATCGGCTGCTTTTCTTCAACCTCATCGCCTTCTTTTACCAGTACCCTGATGATATTGCCCGGTATGTTGGCGCCCACTTCAAGCGGATTGTCCTCATCTGCATAAAGAACAGAATTGTTTGAATTTACAGTAACATCCGTATCCTTGATGTGGACGCTCCTGCGGTTTCCGTCCACCTCGAAGATGGCCTCCCTGTAGCCTTCGCTGTCTACCGGCCTTACTTCGTGGAGTTTTACCATCATTATCTTGCCTTCTTCCAGCTTGACTTCGCAGGTCTCGCCTACTTCCAGGCTGTGGAAGAAGATGTCAGAACCCATGTAGCGGAAGTTGCCTTCCTTCTTGAGGGTCTTTACATAATCCTCAAACACCTTTGGATAGATGGCGTAGCTGATGGCCTCCCTGTCGGTGCCCTCAAGCTCCAGATCTTCTCTCAGGTGCTTCTTGATGGCGTCGAAGTCTTCCGGCGGCAGGAGTTCGCCAGGCCTGCATGTGATGGCAGGCTTTCCTTTGAGAACCAGCTTCTGGAGTTCTTCAGGGAACCCTCCCTCAGGCTGTCCCATCATTCCCTCAAAGTATGAAACGATGGAGTCAGGGAAGTCAATGCCCTTGCCTTTCTCGTAGATGTTTTCAGGAGTCAGGTCGTTTTGTACCATGAATATGGCCATGTCGCCTACTGCCTTTGAAGTCGGTGTAACCTTGACTATGTCTCCCAGCATTTCATTGACAGCCTTGTACATGTCCTTGACTTCTTCAAACTTATGTCCCAGGCCGAAGCTTTCAACCTGCGGTTTCAGGTTGGAATACTGGCCTCCAGGAATTTCATATTTGTAAATTTCCGCTGTTGATGTTACCAGCTCCGACTCAAATCCTGCATAAACCGGTCTTACATCTCTCCAGTATTCGGAAATCTTCTGTATCTTGTCTGTATCGATACCCGTATCCCTCTGGGAGTTCTGGAGGGCGGCCACAATGGAGTTGAGGGCCGGCTGTGAAGTCAACCCGCTCATGGAGTTGAAGGCTGCATCCACTATGTCTACGCCTGCCTGAGCGGCCATGAGCACTGTTGCCACTCCGTTTCCGGAGGTGTCGTGGGTATGGAGATGGATAGGAATACCTATTTCCTGCTTCAGGGCCGAGATCAGCTTGTATGCGGCCATCGGCTTGAGCAGACCGGACATGTCCTTGATCCCAAGAATGTGGGTACCTCTCTTTTCCAGCTCCTTGGCTATCCTTATGTAATAGTCGAGATTGTATTTTTTCTTTGATTCGTCCAGGATGTCGCCTGTATAGCATACGCAGGCCTCGGCGATCTTTTCCTGATTGAGGGTCTCGTCCAGAGCCACGGTCATGCCGTCCAGCCAGTTGAGCGGATCGAATATCCTGAAAACATCTATGCCGGAAACGGCCGACTGCTTTACAAACTCACGGATCACATTGTCCGGATAGTTCTTGTATCCTACGGCGTTGGCGCCTCTGATGAGCATCTGGAAAAGTATGTTAGGCATCTTTTCCCTGAGGGTATCCAGCCTTTCCCACGGAGATTCCTTGAGGAAACGGTAGGATGTGTCAAAGGTGGCTCCTCCCCACATCTCTACGGAGAACAGCTCTTTACCGTATACTGCAACGGCAGGAGCGATCTTTTCCATGTCGACTGTCCTTACCCTTGTAGCCATCAGAGACTGCTGGGCGTCACGCATGGTGGTATCGGTGATCAGCAGCTTTTTCTGGTCTTTTACCCATTGGGCCACTGCCTCAGGGCCTTGCTCATCAAGGAGCTGTTTGGTGCCTCTCAGGCTCTGCAACTCGTCTTTTCTGAACTTAGGGAAAACCGGAACATTGAACTGAGGCTTATGTCCCTTGGTCTCATTGACGAATTTGTTGCCCAGGAATTCGATAACTCTCAGCTCTTCGTCCCTGACTTTTTCAATATTCATAAGATCAGGCGTATTGGCTATGAACCCTGTATCGCACATTCCTGCTGCAAAAGTCGGGTGGTTGAGCACATTGAGCATGAAGGCTATGTTGGTCTTTACGCCTTTTACGACCATCTCAGAAAGAGCTCTGATGGCCTTTCTCCTTGTATCGTCGAAGGTCCTGCCGAAAGCAGTCACTTTCACAAGCAGGCTGTCATAGAAAGGAGTGATCTCTGAACCTTCAAAGCCATTGCCTCCGTCAAGACGGATCCCAAAGCCGCCTGGGCTCCTGTAGTTTTCTATGACTCCCGTGTCAGGCATGAAGTTGTTGGCCGGATCCTCCGTCGTAACACGGCACTGGATAGCGTGGCCTGTAACCTTTATGGATTCCTGATCCGGTATTGCTATTTCAGGTGAATCAAGGGAATAGCCCTGAGCCACCAGTATCTGATCCTGAACGATGTCCACTCCGGTAACTATCTCTGAAACCGTATGTTCCACCTGGATCCTTGGGTTCATTTCTATGAAATAGTGCTGTCCATGCTTGTCTACCAGAAATTCTACCGTCCCTGCGCTCCTGTAATCTACTGCCTTGGCGATCTTCAGGGCATCTTGGCAGATGGCCTGTCTCTGCTGGTCTGTCAGGCAGAGGGCCGGAGTAAATTCTATCACTTTCTGATGCCGTCTCTGGATAGAACAGTCTCTTTCAAAAAGATGCACGATGTTTCCGTACTTGTCACCAAGGATCTGCACCTCTATGTGCTTAGGATTCTCCAGATATTTCTCAATAAATATGTCGTCGATACCGAAAGCTTTGGCTGCTTCGCTCCTGGCGCTCCTGAACTGAGGCAGCAGTTCGTCCCTGTTCTGCACGATCCTCATTCCTCTGCCGCCGCCTCCGGCAGCCGCTTTGAGCATTACAGGATAACCGCATTCTTCGGCAAAAGCCATTGCTTCTTCTTCGCTGGCTATTGCCTGTTCAACGCCGGGTATGATAGGAACGCCTACAGAATTGGCCACTATCTTGGACTTGATCTTGTCTCCCAGTCTGTCCATCATTTCGGCTGTTGGGCCGATGAATTCAATGCCGTTATCTTCACAGGCTTTGGCGAATTCAACATTTTCTGCCAGGAAACCATAGCCCGGATGAATGGCATCTACGCCTTTGGCCTTGGCCAGCGCGATTATCTCATCTATGCTAAGATATACGCCTACCGGAGTTTTTCCCTTGCCTATCTGGTAAGCCTCGTCGGCCTTTGTCCTGAACAGGGCGTTTTTGTCTTCTTCCGAATAGATGGCCACTGTCCTGATGCCCAGCTCCCGGCAGGCGCGGAAAACCCTTATGGCGATCTCACCTCTGTTGGCAACCAATACTCTTTTGAATTTTTTAATTTCTCCCATATTTACTCTCCCTAAAAAATTACTCTCTCACGCGTACGTCCATCCGCGGATAAGGTATTGTTATTTTTGCTTTATCAAATGCAGCTTTAACTTCTTCTTCCAGGTAATACTTCACATCGTAGTATCTGGATGTTTCGCACCAGACTTTCAGGTCCAGCGCTATGGAGCTTTCCTGATATTCGGCTACTCCGATGATCGGGGCAGGCTCCATCAATATGTCCGGACTGCTTTCTGCAACGGCAAGCAGGACGTCTTTTGCCGCAGAAATGTCCGAATCATAGCTCACACCGAAAACGCAATCTACCCTCCGCATATCTTCCATTGAGTAGTTGACGATAACCGATGTTGTGACAGTCCCGTTGGGCACCGTGACCACCTTGTTGTCAAAGGTCTTGAGGGTGGTTACAAACAGGTCGATGCTGTCCACAATCCCTTCGGTTCCTGCCACATCTATAACATCGCCTTTTTTGAAAGGCTTGTTAGCCAATATGAGCACGCCTCCGGCTATGTTGCCGAGGCTGTCTTTCAGAGCCAGCGCAATGGCCGCTCCCGCTGCGCCCAGTACAGTCACCAGCGGCGCCGTCGGTACTCTGAGATGTCCCAGCAGCACTACTATCATGATGATGTACAGCACTATCTTGAGCACATTTATTATGAATTTGTGCATGGACTCGTCAAGCCCTGTGCGCATGAGGGCTTTTTTGGACAATGCAGTTATTATCTTGATCAGCAGCAGACCTATAGCAAGGATGGCTGCCGCTCCCAAGATCACATACAGTATCTCCATATCTTTCAGCTTGGAAAAGTTGAGCATAAGTCCTCCTTATCTCAGCCCCGTCTGCCGCTCCTGCGCCTCTCAAGCTCGTTTAGGATCTTCTTGCGCAGCCTTATATCGTCAGGGGTTATCTCCACAAGCTCATCATCATCGATGAATTCCAGAGCTTCTTCCAGAGTGAATTTTCTTGCCGGAGAAAGCTTGATGGCTTCGTCGGACCCGGCCGCCCGCATATTGCTCACCTTTTTGGCTTTGCATGGGTTTACGACCATATCGTCGCTGCGTGAGTTCATCCCCACTATCATCCCCTCATACACATGGGTTCCCGGTTCTACGAACATCTGGACTCTTTCTCCAATATTAAAGAGGGCATAGGGTGTACAGATACCTTCTTCCTGGGCTATGGCGACTCCGTTGACACGGCCCGGTATCTCTCCCTTGTAATCGTCGAAAGCATGAAACCGCCTTACCATGGTACCTTCTCCATGGGTGTCGTTGATGAACTCGCTCCTGTAGCCCAGGAGGCCTCTGGTCGGCACCAGATATTCAAGCCTTGAATGGCCGTTTTCACCGGTCATCTGAGTCATGAGCCCCTTGCGCATGTTCAGCTTGTTGATGACGGTCCCTGAATACTGGTCAGGCACCGTGATGACCACTTCTTCTATAGGCTCTGTTCTCTGTCCGTGGTCACCCTTGCGGAAGATAACTTCCGGCTTTGAGACCGCCAGCTCGTATCCTTCCCGGCGCATATTCTCTATCAGTATGGAAAGATGGAGTTCTCCTCTGCCCGATACTTTGAAACAGTCGGTGGAATCGGTTTCTTCCACTGTCATCCCCACATTTACTTCAAGTTCCTTTTCCAGCCTTGCCCTGATGTGGCGGCTGGTCACATATTTGCCGGACTTGCCTGCAAAAGGCGATTTGTTGACCATGAAGTTCATGCTCAGGGTCGGTTCTTCTATGTGGATCATTTCCATAGGCTGAGGATCAGCCGGATCGCAGATGGTCTCTCCAATGGAGATATCGGAAATACCCGATACCACAACGATATCTCCGCACTCGGCTTCAGGAACAGCTACTCTCTTGAGGCCCCGGTACACAAAGACCTGGTTTATCTTTTTCTGCACTATGGAGCCGTCGGCCTTGGCTACAGCAACCTGCTGCCCTTCCCTGATGGTCCCTCTGGTTATCCTGCCTATTCCCAGCCTTCCTATATAATCATCATAGGCGAGGGTGGATACCTGGAACTGCAGAGGCTCTTCCCTCAGGTCCGGATAAGCCTGGCAGTGCTGGATTATGGTGTCAAAAAGAGGTGTGATGTCAAGTCCTCCATATCCGGCAGGACTTTTCTTGATCTTCTCTTCCCCTTCTCCTATGGTCATGCCTTTGATCTCCTCAGGATCCCTTACGGCTATGCCCTGTCTGGCAATGCCGTACAATATGGGAAAATCAAGCTGTCTGTCATTGGCATTAAGATCCATGAAAAGTTCATAAACTTCATCCACTACTTCGTCTACTCTGGCGTCTTTCTTGTCGAGCTTGTTTATGAACAGGATAGGGTTTAACCCCTGTTCAAGGGACTTCTGCAGCACGAACCTTGTCTGCGGCATAGGCCCCTCACTGGAATCCACCAGCAGTATGACCGTATCAACAGTCTTCATTATCCTCTCTACTTCTGAAGAAAAGTCCGCATGTCCGGGCGTATCGACTATGTTGATCTTCACATCACCATGCATTACGGAACAGTTCTTTGAATATATGGTTATGCCTCTTTCTCTTTCTATATCATCGCTGTCCATGACACAATCGACCACTTCCTCATTGGCTCTGAAAACCCCGCTCTGGTTGAGAAAAGCGTCTACCAAGGTGGATTTGCCCGCATCTACATGGGCGATGACTGCAATGTTGATTATTTTTTGTTTTTCCTTCATTTTCTCCTCGTTTTCTTTGCTTTCGCAAAAAAAAGGTCCTTCTTTCCTATCTTAATAAATTATTTTACCATAATAAAGGGCTTAACACAAGGGAGCAGTCCCTTGTGAAAAAAGTATTTTCTCCGATCAGTCATAACCTGCCGCTTCGCCCCGGCATATAATGGATATATGAATCTTTTCGGAGGTGTTTTTATGGCTTCAGTTTTTTTGAGTCCCTCGACTCAGCACTATAATCTGTATGTTACGGGCAACAGTGAAGAATATTATACAAACCTTATCACAGACGCTATGATCCCTTACCTTGAAGCAAGCGGCATATATTACGGCCGCAATGACCCGGATGGAACGGTATCCACTTCCATAGCCATGTCCAACGCAGGAAGTTACGACCTGCACCTGGCCATACACTCAAATGCTGCTCCTGAACATCTGTCAGGCATGCTGAGGGGAAGCGATGTATATTACTACAGGGACAGCAGCCGCGGCAGACGGGCCGCTGAGATCTTTGCAAACAACCTGAAACTGGTCTATCCATATCCGGATCAGGTGACTCTGGTGCCAAACACCACACTTGCAGAGCTGAAACGGACAAAAGCACCTGCTGTGCTGCTGGAGCTTGCCTACCATGATAATTACGATGATGCACAGTGGATAATAAACAACATAGAAGCCATAGGAGCAAATCTGGCCTTATCTGTGGCAGATTATCTGGGCGTTGTTTTTGTGGCTCCATAGCTTCCCCTCGAATCCTGACCGCCGGCCTGCCGGCCGGCGCCGCTGCAGAGAGCGATTTTGTCTGTCCATATCGCTCTCTTTGTGTTACAATACCTTTGAGGTGACAAAATGGACAAGTTAAACAAGACTTTCAGGGCCGTGTTTGAAGACGACAGGCTCATAAAAATGATATTTTCCAGGAAAAGGTCGAAGGCCCTTCCTTACGAGAAGATTTCTTTGCGCCCGGTCATGTCGGGAGGCAGCCTGCGCTATCAGGCCTCGTATTTTTTTGAGAAAAAGGTCACGCATACCAATATAGAGCCGGATCAGGCGGCAGAGTTCTGCCTGAAAACAGTTGAAGATGAATTTAAACAGGTAAATATTTTTACTGAGAAAGCTGACATCCAGATCATGGCGTCCAGAGCCGATGATCCAAAAGTGCTCCGCAAGGCGCCACCCTGAAGCCCCAGGATCTTTCCCACAACAGAGAGAAAAAATATATCATACCTGACGGCATCCCGTGCGATTTTCTGATACGCCTTGGTGTGATGGACAAGGACGGAAATGTTTTTCCCAGACGGTACAGTAAATTCCGCCAGATAAACAGATATCTTGAGATCATTGACGATGTGTTCCCTTATGTGGCTAAAGATGACGGCAGACCGGCGCGGATCATAGATTTCGGCTGCGGAAAAGCCTATCTGACATTTGCGATCTACTATTATATGAAAGTCCTCAAGGGTAAAGATGTGGAGATCGTCGGGCTTGATCTTAAACAGGATGTGATCAGCTTTTGCAATGAAGTTGCACAGGATCTGGGGTATGACGGCCTTCATTTCCTCCACGGCGATATTGCGGATTACGGCAGTCCTCAAGAGAAGGCTGACATGGTGGTCACACTGCATGCCTGCGACACAGCAACCGACTACGCACTCATCAATGCCGTATCTTGGAACGCCAAAGTCATACTGAGCGTACCATGCTGCCAGCATGAGCTTTTCCGCCAGATCAGCAATGATCTTCATAAGCCTATATTGAAGCACGGCATACTAAAAGACCGGTTCACAGAATATCTTACAGACGGCCTTCGCGGCCTTAAACTCGAAAGCCGCGGATATGATGTCTCAATGGTTGAGTTCACCAGTCTTGAACATACATCCAGAAATATATTGATAAGGGCCGTAAAGCGCGGCACAGCCGACAGGTACAAGAGGCTGGAAGCCGAGAAACAGTACCATGACCTGTGCGATTTCTATCATGTCCGGCCGGCCATAGATAAGCTGTAGGTTCCTGGGGCGGAAGATGGCTCAAGGCAGCGTGATATGTCGCCCTGGCACGGCATCTCCGGCCCCGGTGCCGCCTGCAGGCTTCAGCCGTCATATTCTCTCGGATCAAACTGTTCAAAGATCCCGGCGGCTCCCATGGCTTCAGCCGTCAGCAGATCTTCGTACTTCCTGATGGTCCACAGGAACTTTGCGCCTTTGTACCGGCGAAAAGCCTTTTCTTCCCTGTCCTCAAATCTGTATGCCACAAAGTCAGGGGCGTTTATGGTGTTGACCCACAGATTTTTCAGCAGGAATTCTGACAGGATATTTATCTTTGTCCCCTGCTTTTTCAGACTGCCTGCCAGCTGGCCTCTTACCATGAACGGCCTGTTCTTTTTGAACCATCGTACGGCAATGGGATCAAAAGACTCTATACAGAACCGTCCCTCATATCCGTCCAGTTCCCTGGCCACCTTGCGGCAAAGTTCCTCACGGCTTGCTCCGGCATCCACTTTAAGTTCCACTATGATAGGGACGCGGCCATCTACCGCCCCCAGTACCGATCTGAATTCCGGTATGGTTTCTCCGCTTTCCTCCAGTGTGTATCTGCCTGCCTCTGCAAAACTGATCCGGTCAATATCTACATCCTTTCCGCATGTCCTTGCAAGGCTTTTATCATGGATGACCGCCAGCCTGCCGTCTCCTGTCAGATGGACATCAAGCTCTATCCCAAACCCTCCGGCAGCGGCACGCTCAAAGGCGGTCATGGAATTTTCCGCGATCCTGGGCTTATCATGCAAGCCCCTGTGTGCATATCTGCAGTTTAAAAGTTCTCTAACAAGCTGTTCTTTTCTCATTTTGCCTCCCTTAATCATCTATGTCGAAGGCTTCCAGTTTATTCCTGGCAGGTATTGGTTTGCTGTCTCCATGTTTTACCATCAGCATGGTCAGAAAAGCGATCACAGAAAAAGCGGTGGCATAAGGGAAAAGCGTCCAGTATCCTATATGCTCCAGGAAGGCTCCTGACAGGACCGGTGTCAGCACCTGCGCCGCCATGGAAAAAGTATAGTACATACCTGTGAATTTTCCTATATCATCTCCCTTGCACATTTCGACCACCATGGGATAAGAATTTACATTTATGGATGCCCAGGCTACTCCCACAAGGAAGAAAACTATATTGACGGCAAAATTAGGCGTCTTGAACAAGAACCCTGTGAAAAAGCTGGCGGCAAGCAGGGCTACTCCGAAAAGTATAACCTTTTTTCTGCCAAGCCTGCTGGAAACAACACCAACAGGTATAAATGATACCAGTGCGCCAACGGAGGCCACCATCAGGGCTCCGGCAAAATCTCCGCCCTCCATTCCCCACATTTCCGTGGCGTATTTTGAAAATGCCGTGGTAACAGCATTGTATGCCATATACCAGAAGGCCACCGAAAGGAGCAGGAAGATCAGGCTTTTCTTTACAGGGCCGGGCCGCTTTGCGTTCCCTGATCCCGGCTGGCTTCCGGCGTTATTTCCGGATCCGGGTTCCTTTCCGGCTGCCTTTTGCTCATCTTCTTCCCCATCGCCTTCATCGGAGATACCCCATGCCTTTTCCTGGGCTATCCTCTGGGCGACCATCTTGTTTTCGTCCACTTTAAATAATATTATCAGGAGAGCGGCCACCATTATCACCGCTATGGAAATAAAAAGAGGTTCATAATCCGGCGTATTTCCATCGCCTACCAGCACCATTATCAATCCCAGAGCCATTATGATACCGACAGCCCCCATCAGGTTTATTATGGCGTTCCCCTTTGATCTGAGCGGCTTTGGAGTAACATCCGGCATGAGAGAGACGGCAGGAGAGCGGAATATGCTCATTGAGATCAGGGTCATGAACAGCGCCCCGACAAACCAGATGACATTTCTGCTGTTTGCAGCTTCCGGCAGCATCAGCATGAATATTACCGCAAGTATGGTCCCTATAAAAATGAACGGTGTGCGCTTCCCCCTTCTGTGGCTTATCCTGTCGGACCATGCGCCGAAGATCGGCAGCATTACAAGGGCGAAAATATTGTCAAGGGCCATTATGGCACCTGAAAGTGTATCGCCTATCCCAAAGAAATATTTGAGTATCAGCGGGATGATATTGTCGTAGACCTGCCAGAAGGCACTTATGGCAAGAAAGGCAAAGCCGACGAGTATGGTCCTTTTGTTGTCAAGTTTCATCTTTTTTCTCCTGTCTGCTAAAGTTGTGATAACTACATCCTGCTCAGCAGGGCCCTGATATCTTCAGCCACTATGGACGGCTGCCACCTGGAAGTTTCCAGGTCTTTCAGAGTCCCTTCCCCTGAAAGTACAAAACAGCTGTCTATCTTTGCGTTTACACCGCAGGCAATATCCGTATACAACCTGTCTCCGATCAGGAGAGTCTCCTCCCTTGAAAAACCCGTCCGCTGCATGGCCATCTCAGCCATCCTCGGTGCAGGCTTTCCAAAGTATAACGGCTTTCTGCCTGTGGCTGTTTCTATCATACCGCATATGCTCCCGCAGTCGGGGACATAACCGAACTCTACGGGACAGACCAGATCCGGATTGGACGCAAAGAACCCGATGCTGCGGCCTCGTTTACCCAAAAGGAGCCTGCAGCCATCTTCAAGTTTCTTGTAGGTCAGTTCTCTGTCAAAGCCGCAGAGCAAAATGTCCACATCTTCCTCCGGCTGATCTGTTATGGTGAATCCGTCCTTCACAAGCTGGGCCGCAAATGAGCCTGTACCGATAAGATATATCTTGCCTGCAGAGGAGGGTGAACCGTATATTTCAGTAAGTCCGTCCGTGACAGCATCTGCCGAAGTGACAAAATCTCTTTCGCCGGCTTTGATCCCCATAGTTGCCAGCTTGGCTATATAGTCTGATGCACTTTTGGAGGAATTGTTGGTCATGAAAATATATCTTCCCCCATTTTCCCGCACCTTTTCCAGGAACTCACCGACACCGTCAAACAGCCGGTCATCCAGATATATGGTCCCGTCCATGTCCAGAAGGAACAGTTTTTTATCTTTAATATCCATCTCCATGTTTTCACATAAATCAAAAAATATTTAGAGGCTTTCTTCTTTCCCGGTTGTCCTCAGACATTGGGATGTTGTTGGTCTTTCTGGTGGCCCACCACACCCTGTTGAAGCTGACTCCAAGGCACATTACCCATGCCAGAAACCAGAACCAGAACATGAGGGCAACAATATTGGAAAATGAACCATATAGTATATCGTAATTAGTCGATATACTTGTGTAGATCGTGTAGACATAAGTTACCACCACAAACCCTATGGCGGCAAAGATGCTTCCGGGTACTATATCCCTGAACCGCACTTTGTTTACGGGAAGTATATAATAATTATAAGAGATCATCAGAAAGTAAAGGGCTATGGCAAGGGGCCATCTCAGGAGCATCCACAGAAGTTTGGATATGTCCTCTCCCACCACTGCGCCGAAAACTATGTTCAGCAGCAGCTCCCCATATACCAGGGCCACCAGAGAAAAGGCTATGGTAAAGAGAGTCATCAGGATGGTCCTGACAGACCGGAGCCTGTCACGGACATAACCCTTTCCTACCATCTCGCCATCAGTAAGCGTATAGTTTGTGACTCTCATCATGGCGAACTGGACTCTCGAAGCCGCCCAGAGGGCTATGATCGCCAGAAAGATATTATTTACGCCGGAAGGTGAGTAATCCAGGAACGAAAGGAGCTGAGAGGCTCCTTCGATGGTCACATTGTTCTGGACCCACAGCTGTATCTCATAGAGGGAGAGAGAAAACAATCCGAGAAGCTGAGAAAGCAATATAAAGATGGGAATGATGGACAAAAACAGCGAAAAGGCTATCTGTGCCGCCACCCCCTGATAATATGGGTCCTGAAATTGGGCCAGCATCAGGAGTATCATCTTTTGAACCCGCTTTCCCGCTTTCTTTACGGTTTTTTTCATTGGCTTACCTCTCTGTCTATCTGTCTGATAATAATCCCTCCAGTTTTTCAAGTGCTCTGGCCCTGTGGCTTATGGCGTTTTTCTCCTCTTCTGTGAGTTGGGCGAAAGTCTTGTTGTAGCCGTCGGGAACGAAAAGTGGATCGTATCCGAATCCGTTTTCTCCCGTCGGTGCCCCTATTATCCTTCCCTGGCATTCTCCTCTGGCCACAAGTGTTTTACCATCGGGATATACAAGGGTGATGACAGAAACAAATTTTGCTTTTCTGTCGTCACCTGTTACATTTTTTAAAAGCTTCAAAAGCTTTTCGTTGTTTTTTGCATCGTTATGTTCTTCTCCTGCAAATCTTGCCGAATATACTCCCGGTGCGCCTCCCAGATAATCCACCATGAGCCCTGAGTCATCGGCTATGGTAGTCTTTCCGGTGGCTTTCATTATCTCATACGCCTTCTTGTATGAATTTTCTTCAAATGTTTCTCCGTCCTCAGTTATCTCAAACTCAGGCACGCCTGCTTCATCTCTGGATATCACTTTTATCCCGAACTTATCCATTATCGCCTGTATCTCTTTGATCTTATGGGCGTTGGAAGACGCCGCTATTATTGTTTCCATATATCTAAATCTCTCCTGTTACCTGTTTTTGTATCTCGTGCAGCTGTCTGCACCCTTCTGCCGCCAGCTCCAGCATGCGATCCAGTTCCTCCCTGCTGAAAGGCCTGCCTTCTCCGGTTCCCTGTACCTCAATATATTCTTCCCTGTCGGTCATTACCACATTCATATCTACTATTGCCTTTGAATCTTCCTGATAGCACAGGTCCAGGAATGGCTCCTGGTCTATCACCCCGACGCTTACGGCTGAAACATATGCTTTTACCGGTATCCTATCTATCATGCCCTTATCTTTCATCCATTTCATGGCCTCCACCATTGCAACAAAGGCTCCTGTTATGGAGGCTGTCCTTGTCCCGCCGTCAGCCTGTATCACATCGCAGTCTATCCATATGGTCCTTTCTCCGAGGGCATCCATATCTGCTACCGATCGGAGGCTCCTGCCGATGAGTCTCTGTATCTCAACACTCCTGCCGTCTGTCTTGCCTCTGTCTCTTTTTTTGCGTGTGGCAGTAGAGCCCGGCAGCATGGAATATTCTGCCGTTATCCATCCTCTGCCTGTGCCTGTCAGATGTTTTGCGGTAGCCTCTTCCACTGTTGCGGTGCATATGACCTTAGTATTTCCCATCTCGATGAGCACTGATCCCTGTGGGCTCATAAGATAATGATCCGTTATTTTTACAGGCCTGAGCTGATCGCTGGTTCTCTTATCTGTTCTCATATCTTCCCTTTGTTCCCTTTGTTCCCTTGAATTATTTCTGTCTGGGTTTATTGTATCACAACACTTTATTTTTTTAAAGCACCTAAAAGGATTACGGCTTGTAATAAATCTGCAAAACATATATAATCAGAGCATGATTTTAAAGGAGGTACAGATAACATGAAAGCTGTTATTTTAGACGGATATACGGTAAATCCGGGAGACCTTTCCTGGAAGGGTATAGAAGAGACCGCTTCCCTGACCGTTTACGACAGGACCGGCCAGGATCAGGTCATCCAAAGGATCGGCGACTGCGAGGCGGTGTTTACCAGCAAATGCAAGATCACCAGGCAGGTCATGGACTCATGTCCATCCATCAGATTTATAGGCGTGCTTGCTACAGGTTACGACAATATCGACATAGATGAAGCTTCAAAACGAGGTATCGCTGTATGCAATGTGCCTGCCTATTCCACAGAAAGCGTAGCCCAGCATACTTTTGCTCTTTTGCTTGAACTCTGCAATCATACCGGAAAATGCAATGAAGCTGTCCAGGCGGGAAAGTGGAGCGAATGTCCTGATTTCACCATGACCGTATCTCCGCTTTTCCAGCTCAGCGGCAAAACCATGGGCATAGTAGGCTACGGTACCATCGGAAAGCGTGTGGGCCAGATCGCGGAAGCTATGGGCATGACAGTCTGTCCGTACAGCAGAGATCCCGAAAAAGCCATAAAGTCAGATGTTATTTCCCTTCACTGCCCTGCAACTCCTGAAAATATGGGATTTGTCAACAGTGATTTCATCAGCCGCATGAAGGATGGCGCTTTCCTCATCAACACCGCCAGAGGTGCACTCATAAACGAGGCCGATCTTGCAGAAGCCGTCAAGAGCGGAAAGCTTTCCGGAGCCGCAGTCGATGTGGTCTGGGGCGAACCTATAGACCCGGCCAATCCGCTGCTGGGAGTGGAAAATATCATCATCACTTCCCACATGGCATGGACCACCAGAGAAGCCCGCCAGACCATCTGCCGCACCTGCGCAGACAATCTGAGAGCATTTTCCGCAGGCCTGCGCCTCAACAGAGTTGTGTAAATAAAGTAAACAAAGGAATATCTTATCCAAACGGTCCAAATATACCAAAAGAGTCTCACTGTTTGCCTTAAACCGGGCATGCAGTGAGACTTTTTGCAGTTCATGCATAAAGCAGGTCATCTTATCTTGTGTTATACAGCTTATCCTTCTTTCGCCAGAAGTCTCTTTATCCTTATGGCCATGGCCAGAAAGCTTTTGGAAATATATGTGTCCCCCACCGAGACGATTGGCACTCCCAGGTTGGTGGATACATGTATGTTCTCATCTTCTTGTATGATGCCAACGACCTTGTCCCGTATATCCCGGATAACTTCATCAAAAGTCGGTGCTTTGCCCGATTCTATCAGCTTCAGGTCGATCCGGTTCACCACATATGCTATATTCTTTATGCCTTGGGCTTCTATGGTCTTTTTCACTATGTCTGCATTCCTTAGAGAAGCATATTCTGGCGTAACGACAATTATGGCCATATCGCAGCCTCCCGTAGCCAGTACCATTCCGTCATCTATACCGGCAGGTGCATCTATGATTATATAATCATATTTCTTTTTCAGCTTTTCGCACAGTACCTTGATATGGAGAGGGGTTATCTCTCCGTCTGATTTCTGAGGAGAAGCCGCCATGAATGACAGACCGGTAAAGGCTTTGACCTTTATGAGCGCCTGCCTTATCCTGCATACTCCTGTGAGCACATCGTTTACATCATAGACTATATTGTTTTCCATGCCCAGATATAGGTCAAGATTCCTCAGACCGTTATCCAGATCTATCAGAACGGTCTTGTGGCCTTGACGCGCCAATGTGACTCCCAAGTTGGCGGCGAACATGGTCTTACCGGTTCCTCCTTTGCCGGAGGCAATTACTATTGCCTTTCCCATGAAATTCCTCCCGAATTTTTATTACTGCATCTTTGTTCCAAAATCCGCCGCTTCGTTTTCATCAGACAGCTTGAGATACTCCCCTATTATCTCTCTTGCCACAGGTCCGGCATTGTAAGATGTTCCTCCCTGTACCAGCATTACCACTACTGCGATCTTAGGATCATCAGCCGGCGCCATAGTAACTACCCATGCGAATTCATCATATGTGTCTTTGAACTGGTCAATGTCAGACTGGGTCACAGTACGGCCGCTGGCCTGGATCACGGCATCGTCTACCGTATCATTTTCCGTAGGATAGCTTTCCGGATCTTCAAGCATCAGATCCTCCATTATCTCCTCTACTTCGCTCCAGGATACGCCAGGTGCGATAGATGAAAGATGTTCCCTGACATAGGAAACTTCATCCACAGGATTGATATATCCGGATCTTTCTGCCGTACCGGTCTTGCCTGCCACTTCAACATCCAGCCTGCTGAACATGCCTGCCAGGGTACCGTTTGTGACTACCCTCTTCATGCCTTCGATGACCTTGCTGATGTCATCCTTGTCAACGGAGATGGTATAAGGATCGTCCTTTTGGGTCTCTCCTTCACCCTCTATCCCCTTTACTATGCTGACCTGGTTCCTTACTCCGTAGTTGCCCAGAGTGGCCACATACTGGGCCATCTGCAGCGGCGTATAGGCGTTGTCTCCCTGACCGATGGAAATATTGAACTCATCTCCCACGGTCCACTGGGCCTGGTTGAAATATGAATATTTGCAGAGATCTGCAACTGCCTCTATCTGACTTTCTTCCACCTGCGTCTGCTCGCCTATCCTGCTTATGATCTCTCCTCTGGACGGATTTTCCTCTGTCCAGCTTACTATGGTATCTATATCTGTTCTCAGAGCCTCATCATCATTAACTACGGATTCAGGCCAATAATTTATGGCATTGCTGTACAGATAGCTCCAGAGAGAATTCTTGGTGCTCTCCATTTTTCTCTCGGCAGAAGCCAGCGGGGTCGTCGCTTCATCCAGCTCTATGCCTGTTTCCTGACCCAGCCCGAACTCCTGAGCTACTTCCATTATCTTTTCTATGTTTATATCCTCGTCATATCCCAGAGAAGCCCCGGTTCCCCAGTCGGTTCCTGTGGCGATACAATAGAAATAGTAGTTGCAGGAATTCTGGATACCGCTGACCAGATTAAGGGTCCCGTGGGTACCGCCGTACATGTTCCATGCGCTGCACCCGAAGCTCCTGCCTCCTATGTCTATATGACCTCTGTCCCTTATGTTCAGGTCAGGGTCCAGGCCTGCCTGAAGAGCTGCTACTGCGGTCACCGGTTTGAAAGTGGAGCCCGGCTGTACAGATGCCTTGGTGGCGATATTGTACAAAGGGGTAGGCGCCAGATAATCCCTCGGATTGGTGCTCTGTACCGATTCCCAGTCCTCGGTTGAAATACCTTCCGCAAAGATGTTCGGATCGTAATCCGGATAGCTGGCCATGGCAAGCACATCGCCGGTCTCCACATCTATGGCTACGGCGGCGCCGGAAGCGCAGTTTTCGTAACGGCTCATGCGGACATTACCGTACTCGCTCTGGAAAGTGGTTCCGTTGGCAACGGCATTGATGGCCCTTTCGAGGGCGTCCTCGGCTACTTTTTGCAGGTCAAGGTCTATGGTCAGGTACACATTCTGACCTGCCACAGGTTCTGTTTCACTTATGGTGTCAATATAATCGCCTGTGCTGTTGACGCGGACCTGGGTAACGCCATCTGTGCCCTTGAGATATTCCTCCATGGACGCTTCTATCCCGTCCTTACCGATAAGATCATCGGCATTATAGCCTTTTTCTGTAACATATTCCTCATACTGTGAATCGGAGATGCTCCCCATGTATCCGATGACATGGGCAAGGGTTGATCCGTTAGGATAATATCTCACAGTCTCCGAAGATATCTCCACACCTTTGAGGGCAGATGAGCTTTCCTCCACATATATCAGAGTCTCATCCGATATATCGCTGGCGATGGTAGCTGAAAGGTAACGGTTATATCCCAGTGTCTGTATTTCCTCTCTTATGCGGAAGAGCTTCCTTGCCTCCGTATCCGAAAGGGTCTCGTCGATCTTATATGTCTCCCTGAGCTGTGAAAAAGCCTCCTCGGCGCTCAGGTCAGTATCAAGTCCGTATTTTTCAAGGAACTGTTCCTTCTGCGTATCGTATGTGTAAGTCATGCTCCTGATATTTATCGGAGGGTATACGCTGTATGTGTCCTGTAATATTTCAGCAGCCTCATATCTGTCCAGCTGGGGATCTATCTCGTACTGAGTCCTGAGAGCATTGAATGCCTGCTCTGCAGTAAGATCTGTCGAGAAACCCCTGTTGCTCAGCCACTGGGCTTTCTGGTCATCATATGTGTACCTGAAAGCACCGTCTTCTATGATTATCGGAAAGTTGTCCACATACTCATCTCCGTTGGCTTCGAGTATCTGGACAAGGCTGTAGCATGTCTGGTTTATCTCTTCCGTTGACAGGCCGCTGGCATTGAATGTGAGTGTGAATACCTGTCTGTTGGTGGCTATCTCCCGTCCGTACCTGTCAAGGATCTTGCCCCGCGGCGCAAGGGTTGTGATCTCTTTGGTATTCTGGCTGTCCGCAGCGGCTTCCCAGGAATCTTTCTGTATCACGGTCAGCACAAAAAGCCTTACGCACAATACGAGCACAAGTACTATCGCTAAGATGAGTATCTGGTGAAATCTTGAATTAAGCAGTTTATTGTTCATTTAAAATACCTGTCTTTGTGATACCTTTCGGTCTTTTTGATCATAAACAGATACATGACCGTTATCACGACCATGGAATAGCAGATGACCCAGATCGAATAAGATAGAACATACAGAAGCCCTGCGGGACTGCCGGCAATTTTGAAAAGGCCCCAGTTGATCAGATAATAGGATAAAAAAGCCAAAACTGATACCACCCACATGCTGATGATGTTTTCCACATTGGCAAAGGATCTCAGCAGCAGGACGAGGGCGGATACGATCAGCAGAGCAATAGCCGTCGGACCTATGACATAGCTGTAACATATGTCATAAGCCAGGCCCAAGACCGTGCCGAAAACCGGCCCATAATATTCCCCGTCGTAGAGAAATGTGAATATCACCGTCAGGCAGAGCAAAAGATTGGGTGTATAGCCTGCGATATTTATCAGGTTCAGAAAAGAAGGCTGTATCAGAAAAGCTATCAGGAAAATCACTCCGGCTTTCCAGTATCTCATACGATCACCGCTACTTTCCTCAGGCTCCTGAAGTCCACCGCAGGGTCAACGGTAACTTCGCGGATGAGCCTGTTGCTGTTGTATGATACGGATCTGACGCTCCCTATCTCTATGCCCTCAGGACACGATCCCATGCCGGAGCTGACGATTATATCGCCCTCAACGACTGTAGACTGGTCATCCAGCATATATCCGGAAAGGGTTCCGTCGGAATTTCCGGACACGATCCCCAGCTGGCTTCCGTCCCTGGCAAGCTTGAAGCTCAAGGTCTCGTCGGTAGAGATCGCAGGCATTACCTTTGCCCATCCTTCGCCTGCGTCGGTAACAAAGCCTACCAGACCATCTCCGTCTATAACGGTATCACCTGCCTCGATCCCTGACTCGCTCCCCCTGTCTATGGTAAATATCCCGTTCCAGTTTGAACCGTCCTCCAGAGTCACATCGGCAGTGACAACATTAAATGTCTGGTCAGTATAGTCATAGTTCAGTATCTGCGCCAGATTTTGCAGCTGCTCAAGCTGCTGGGATGTGAGCCTTGACTGTGCCAGTTCCCGTTCAAGCGCAGCGTTTTCTTCTTCCAGCTCATCTATCCTTTCCCTGAGCTGGCCCCCTGAAAAAATACCGCCTACTCCGTCTCTTATATTGCTGCCGGCCGATGAAAAAAAGCCGGTTATCTTTGAAACACCGTTGTTAAGGAACGATGCAAAAGAGCCCTCGCCGAATCCTGTCGTTACAGACAGTGTGAACAGCAGTGCCAGGACTACGAGCAATATGAGCAAGGCGGCTATAAGTTTGTGATCTCTCATCCATTTCATATTTTAACTTTCGGTTCCTCTCCGCTTTGATTTTCTGGTATAGATCTTTAATTTTTCAACATCTTCCAGAGCTTTGCCGGTTCCAAGGGCCACCGCCTCAAATGAGTTTTCGGCTATCGTGACCTCCATGTCCGTCTTTTTCTTTATAAGCCTGTCAAGGTTATATATGTTCGCTCCGCCTCCGGAAAGCATCATTCCGTTCTCTGCTATATCTGCAGATATCTCAGGCGGCGCCTTTTCGATGGTGGTCTTTATGGCATCCACCACTATATCCATGGATTCCTGCAGGGCTATCATCATATCCTTGTTGGTTATCTCAAGGGTCTTTGGAAGCCCTGAGATGATATCCCTTCCCCTGGCGTTCATGGTCTTTATTATCTCGTTGCCGAACTCGTCCTCGTCCATACAGGCGCATCCTATATTGATCTTCAGTTCTTCGGCAGTCCTGTCACCTATGAGCAGTGCATGGCGTTTTCTGATATATTGTATGATCGCTTCATTGAACTTGTCCCCGGCGTGCCTGATGGATGTGCTGGCGACAACACCTCCCAGGGCGATTATCGCCACATCTGTAGTACCGCCGCCGATATCTGCTATCATGCAGCCTGTAGTGCCGTCAACGGGCAGTCCTGCTCCTATGGCAGCCGCCATAGGTTCCTCCAGGATATATACCTCTGTTGCTCCCATCTGGCGTACCACCTCTTCTACGGCACGCTTCTCCACTTCGGTGACTCCTGTAGGCACGCCTACAGCCACCCTGTAGTTTCTCATCTTTTTCTGCCCCATGGCCCTTTCTATGAAAGTCCTCAACATGTCGGCAGTCTTGTCAAAATCAGAGATGACCCCGTCCTGCAGCGGCCTGATGACCGAAATGTTTCTCGGTGATTTGCCCAGCATGGCCTTTGCTTCTATACCTACAGCCAGTATCTTGGACGAATCGGCGTCCACCGCTATGACGGACGGCTCGTTGAGCACTATGCCCGTATCCTTCACATATATCAAAGTGTTTGCTGTCCCAAGATCAATACCCATATCTTTTGCTTTGAAAAAACCCCACATTATTTGCCACCTCATTTTTTATATTTTTCCCATAGCTCTCATGCTAACATACCGTCCGTCACCTATGACCAGATGGTCGACAACCCTTATGCCCAGCAGTTCACCGCAGTCGGCCAGCCTCTTGGTCGTTGCAAAGTCCTCTGCACTCGGTCTTGGATCTCCGCTGGGATGATTATGGATAAAAACTATGGCCGCCGCACTTTTTTTGACTGCGGCGCTGAACACCTCTCTGGGATGTACCAGAGTGCTGTTGAGTTCTCCTACGGAAATGGTCTCCACGGAGATGACCCCGCCCTTTGAACTCAGCAGGAGAGCTTTGAATGTCTCTTTTTTGAGACGGCGCATCTCTTCCATGAAAAGCTCGGCGATGTCCTCATCGTTTTCTATCGTCATGCCTTTTTGGACAGGCCGTGCCGAAAGACGCTTTCCAAGCTCGACAGCTGCCATTATCCTGGCTGCCTTGGCTGCCCCTATGCCGTTTACAGTCATAAGCTCGTCGACGGAACTTTCCCTGAGATACATCAGTCCTGCCCTGTCTTTTGCCAGTACTTCAGCAGCCAGATCCTTTGCTGACTTTTCTTTTGTTCCTGTATTGATGAGCAGCGCAAGGAGCTCGTCGTTGGACAGGCTCTCTATTCCGTTGGCAAGACATTTTTCAACGGGTCGTTCCAGCTCAGGCATTGATTTGATCTTCATTTTTTCTCCTCTCTGTTCCATCAAAAAAGCAAAATGAAAATCTCCCAAGCTCCTTATCCCGGTTATCCAAAAGGCTTGTTATCGCCTGTTATTATATCATTTTTACTATCCCAGCACAAGTGTCAGCCCCGTAATAATTTGTGAAGTTTTCGGTCATAATAATCATGCAAATACAAATATTCAAGGAGGTTTTTTATGAGCTGTAAATGCAATCAGACCATCAGATGTACTGTAGACCAGTGCAGATACCACGAAAAATCAGATAACTTCTGTTCTCTGGATTCCATCACGGTAGGCACCCACGAGGCCAATCCTGCCATGGACCAGTGTACCGACTGCCTGTCATTTGAAAGAATGAAATAACTGATCAGAAACACCCCCTCAAATAGGTACTGGCACTTTTTAAGGTTGCCAGGCACCGGACATCTTTGCCCGGCATATAGTTTTAATCTGTAGAGGGGGTTTACATAAATGAGCAGTTCTTTTCCAAATCCACTTACTGAAAAGGAAGAACAACACTATGTAAAGCTTTTGGAGCAGGGCGACCCGGCTGCCAGGAAAGCTCTCATAGAGCATAATCTGCGGCTGGTGGCCCATATCGCCAAAAAATATGTGGGTCCGGCTGCAAGTCAGGACGACCTCATATCCATTGGCACCATAGGCCTGATAAAAGCTGTAGGTACATATTCAGGAAAGAAATCCACCCGGCTTGCCACATATGCGGCCAAATGCATCGAGAATGAAATACTCATGAGCATAAGAGCTTCCAGGCGCGTCAGGCAGGAAATATCCCTCAGCCTGCCCATAGGCGTTGATAAGGACGGCAACGAGATAAGCTTCAACGATATCCTGGGAACAGACACAGATGAGATAATTGATTCCATAGACCTGAAGATCCAGGTATCCAACCTGAGGAACGCACTTAAAGAGGCTCTGACAGAGCGGGAGCAGACGGTGGTGATCGCCCGGTACGGCCTTGACGGCAGCGAACCAAAGCCCCAGCGTGAGATAGCCAGGGCTCTCGGCATAAGCCGTTCCTATGTTTCAAGGATAGAAAAGAAAGCCCTTGACAAGCTTAAAGAATACCTTAAAGATTACATACATGAAATCTGAGATCAGCTTATGGCATCCCGGGATCTTTTCAGGAAGCCGGCGATGTCCCAGAACACAGGCATGGCGGTCCCGGCCCCTGATGTCCCGTCCTCGGCCATGACCGTTATGACATAAGTTTTGTCCCCTATCCGGCAGTATCCGGTAAACCAGCAGTTGTTCACTTCTCCATCCACGCTGCCGGCCTGGGCCGTGCCTGTTTTTCCCCAGACGGGCATATCCCAGTCCCCTGCTCCCGTGCCTTCTGTCATGACGAGGCTCATCATTTTTTCCAGTTTCCCGGCAACTTCTTCGTCCAGTATCCGTTGGCCGTCATCTTTATCAGCAATGTTGGTTTCCTGCTCTGATATCACAGACGGGCTGACCGATATTCCTTTTCCGGCTATTATGGATGTCATCTGTGCGACCTGCAGCGGAGTAGCAAGTATCTGCCCCTGTCCGATGGCGATATTGCTCACATCCCACGGACCTGCTCCGGTTTCATCGGGAATGTTGCCGGCGCTTTCTTCCGGAAAGCCATCCAGCACTTTGCTGCCAAAACCCATACTGTCAGCCATCTCCAATATGGCGTCTTCTCCTATCAGCCCTCCCAGCTGTGCAAAATAGCAGTTGCATGATACGGCCATGGCCCGGTTCATATCCAGGGTACCGTGGCCTTCTTCCCGTGCCGCCATACATGTCATCGTCACCCCGTTGACAGTGACATGACCCGTGCATGTAAATTCTTTTGTTTCATCACATTTGCCAGACTCAAGGGCCGCAGCCGCAGTGACGATCTTGAATACCGAGCCGGGAGCATAAGCAGCCTGGCTCACTTTGTTTACCAGGCGGTCGCTTTCTTCTTCCAGATAATCTTCAACATGGTTGGGATCAAACGCAGGAACGCTGGCCCATGCAAGTATCTGTCCTGTTCCACATTCCATGACAAGAGCCGCACCGGAGCTTGTGTGTTCTGACAGCGCTTCCTCGCACACATGCTGTATCCTCCTGTCTATTGTCGTAACAAGGCTTCTTTCTTCCATGATCTGTTGAGTCCCATATTCTTCATTGACCGAAGGAGAAATGCCTCTGAGTATGTTGCCTGCCGCATCAGCCCATATGGTAAGCCGCGCGGAGCCGGTCCTCAGCCTGTCTTCATACATAAGTTCAAGGCCCGATACTCCTGTCCCCTGATCTTTGTTGATATATCCGATCAGATGGCAAGCCGTCTGCTCCCGGCTGTACCTGGCCTGATCCCTGAACACATAGGCTTCGTATCCTGACTTGAGCCTGTCGTTTAATTTATGATCGAAAGTTTCCGTCCTGTATACCAGATATGCAGATCCGTCTGCAGCTATCTGCCTGGCATCGATGCTCTCCATCATGCTGTCCAGCTGTCCGCTTTCATACTGCCGGCTTATCACATAATAATACTGGTAAGTGCCGCCTGTCAGCGGCATGTAATTTCTGTCCAGGATCCTTCCTCTCGTATCAAATCCTATGACAGGTATCTCATACTGGGAGACTGCCGCCGACGCCAGTTCGTCGTGGCTTGATATCTGCAGGAAAAACAGCCGGGCAGCCAGCAGTACCATCAAAAAACAAAATACCCACCTGCATCTCCTTATCCTTTTTATGTTTCTTTCTTCCATTCAAAAACCTCCGGTGGCCGACTATTGTTAGTCTGCGCACCGGAGGCCGCTATTATGCCTGTATGATCCATATGGTTTCAGCCATGCCCGGCTGTTCCTTTATCCGTCATCGGCCCATGTCCTGTCTGACCCGGTCGCATATGTGCAGGACCACTTCGTCTATGGTCATGCCGGTAGTGTCCAGAAGTTCGGCATCATCGGCTTTTTTCATAGGGCTGGCTTTTCTGGTGGAATCGTTTCTGTCCCTTTCTTCAATATCGCAAAGGACCTGTTCGTATGTCGTTTCCTGGCCTTTTGCCATGAGCTCCTTATAGCGTCTTTGGGCTCTTTCCTCAGGGGATGCGGTTATAAAATATTTGTATCGGGCATTGGGAAATACCACTTCGCATATATCCCTGCCGTCCATGATGACGCTTTTGCTCCTGCCCATCTGCTGCTGTGACTGCACCATCTTCTCTCTTACAAAAGCGATGGCAGAGCATGCAGAAGCTGCCATGGAAACTTCCGGCGTCCTTATGAGGCCGCTCACATCTTCTCCGTCAAGGGTCACTGCGCCGTTTCTGAAATCTATGTGTGTATTTTCAAGAAGGCTGCGCAGGGCAGGCTTGTCCTCAATGGGCATTTTCTCTCTGAGGAGCTTCAGTCCAAATGCCCTGTACATGGCGCCTGTATCTATGTATTCTATTCCAAGTTCTGCCGCAACTTTTTTTGCCACCGTTGATTTGCCGGCCCCGCCGGGTCCATCTATTGCTATCTGAAAAAAATCTTCCATATGTGTTCCTCGTCCTTTAAGATCTGTTTTTATCAGCGCTTCCTTTAACAGGTTCGATGAGTTTCTCGATTTCTTTTATGAATGTATTCACATCGGTAAACTGTCTGTAAACGGACGCAAACCGCACATAAGCCACCTCATCCACTTCTTTTAACCGGTTCATTATCATCTCTCCTATGTCGTAGCTTTCCACTTCCTTTTGCATGGAGTTGCTTATGGTCTTTTCTATGTCGTTGACTATATCTTCCATCTGCGCCATTGACACAGGTCTTTTTTCGCATGCTTTTATCATGCCGTTTATCATCTTGCTCCTGTCAAAAGCCTCCCTGCGCCCGTCTTTTTTGACGACCATCAGGATAGTTTCTTCTACCTTTTCATAGGTGGTAAACCGGCGGTTGCACTTGTCGCAGCCACGCCTGCGCCTTATGGCATGTCCCTCCTCGGTGGGGCGGGAATCTATCACCTTTGTGTCCGGATTGTCACAATATGGGCATTTCATCTCTTTCACTCCTTAGTTAAAAGCTTTCCAGATCAACAAGGATCACATCATCGCCCACCGTCTTTACCTTGTCCCATTTGATGACCATATCCCCTTCTTTTTTGGAAAACAGTCCCATGAAACCTCTGGCTCCCGGAATGACTATGCCGTCGATGACGCCCTTGTCCAGATCTACTTCAATATCATATACAAAACCCAGGCTCCTGCCATCGCTTATATTGATGACTTCCTTGTTTTTTAGCTTATCTGTGCTGATCATCCTTTGTACCTCCCTTTCTTAGACAAGTATATTCCCGAAAGGTACAAATATTCCACATCAATCATTCAGCTTCGGATGATATGTTGCCGTTGTCCACAAGCCTGTCATAAATGGTGTCCAGCTCTTTGGTCAGCAGATAATCCAGATCCAGCATGTATGCGTCTACATATTCGTCCAGGCTCATGCCTGTGTAATCTTCAAAATCATCCGAATCCTCAAACCCGTAAGAAGTGAGCAGGTTGTTCATATATTCATCAAATTCCTCATCGGTGACTGTTATGTCCTCATTCTGCCCTATCAGCCTTATGACCATCTGCTGTTTGACCATCTCCTGGGCATAGAGTTCTATCTCTTCCTCATACTCATCCTGTGTGACGCCGAGCGTGTTGTCTCTGTAGTCTTCCCAGTCCGAACCGTTTGACTCAGCCATCTGCTTATATGAATTATCAACTTCATCTATGGTATCGCTGAGTTCTTTTTCAGGATATTTGATCACTTCTGTCTCAGAAACGATCTGATTATAAAGTTCCTGTTTGATCTCACGGAGCTGTGTCTCATATTCATCCTGCTCAAGAGAATCTGCAACTGCGGCTCTCAGTTCCTCAACAGTAGAATAGTCTTCATAGTTCTCTGCAACAAACTGATCGGTGAGTTCCGGAACAGTTTCCACGGTCTTGCTGAGCACGGTGACCTCAAATGTCACATCTTTTCCGGAAAGATCGGTATTGATCTGATAAGGATCAGGGAATGTCAGATCCAGCGTCACCGTATCTCCTATGGCCGCTCCGTACAGGCCTTCCTCAAATCCGTCTATCATGCTGCCGGAACCCAGGGTAAGGCTGTACTCGTCAGAGCTCATTCCGTCTGCCGTGGTCCCGTCTGCAAGGGTCCCTTTAAAGGATATCTTTACAGTATCGCCCTCCTCAACGGTCCCTTCGGTGACATCCTCGCTGGTAGCATAACTTTCAAGTATGCTTTCCATCTCTTCGCTGATATCGTCATCGGTTATGACCACTTCCGGCACGCTGGTCGTAAATGAATCGTAGTCCGGCAGAGTGATATATTCTGTCAGGTCATAATCCGAATATGGTTCCTTTTGGCTGCATCCTGCCATCAGCATGACAGAAGTCAAACACATGATAAGTATCAAAATAGTCGCAATGGTTTTTTTCATTATTCTTCCCCTTTTTATATTTATTAAGCGTTGCCGCTCATTTCCAGTTCTCTGGCAGCCTGTTTCTTTTTCCTGTGCCTGCTGCTTACCACAACATATACCAGCATGAGGACCGTGGCCAGATACGGTATGGTAGCCGTCAGGTCTGACGGCATGCCTACTCCCTGCAGCCTAAGTCCCAGGGCGTCTAAAAATCCAAACAGCAGGGCGGCAAGAAATACCTTGGGAGGATTTGCCATGCCGAATATGACGCAGGCGAAAGCGATGAAACCTCTGTCGTTGCTCATGCCCTCCGTGAACATGGTAAGATATCCCAACGACAGGTGAGCTCCTGCGAATCCGCAAAGTATGCCGCACAATATGCTGGCTGTCAGCTTCATTTTCTGCGGGCTTATCCCTGCCGTCTCAAGGGACTGCGGATGCTCGCCTGCTGCCCGGAGCCAGAAGCCGTAAGGCGTCCGGTACAGAAAAACCCATGCAAGAAAGACTATGGCCCATGTTATATATATGAACACCGAGTTGTCGTTGAGCAGCGGTCCCAGGACCGGTATGCTGTCCAGAAAATCAATGTGTACCGTCGGCAGAGGCTGTATCCCCGAATTTGCAAAAGTCCCCTGCACTCCGAATATCGTCCTCAGGAGATAAATGGTCAGGCCTCCTGCAAAAGTATTGAGGGCCATGCCGATGATAAATTCATCACTCTTTAGTTTAACTACAAACAGCGCAAAAAACAAGCCTATAAGTATCCCGCACAGGACAGCGGCAATAACTCCCATGGCGGCGCTGGCCATGGTATAGCTGAAAGCTACCGCCGCAAAAGCTCCGATCAGTATCATGCCGTCCATTCCTATGTTCATTATCCCGGCATGTTCGGTCATCAGGCCTCCCATGGCAGCCAATATAACAGGGGTCGCAGTCCTGAGAGTATTCTGGAAAAGTCCAATGTTAAAAATGTCAGTAAAATGTTCCATCATTTTTCCTCCTCTCTCAGCCGTGCCGCTGCCCTGCGGCGGGCAAGCCTTTCGGTTATGTAAGCGGATATGCCTCTCTGCCCCGCCATCATAAATATTATAACAGCAAATATGATGTCAGACAAATGTCCTGATATCCCTGTCGAAAATTCCATGGCCGTTGCCCCTATGTCTATGATGGCAAAGAAAAAGCTCATTATGATGATCCCCACAGGGTTATAGTTCATTATCATGGCCACCAGCATGCCGTCGTAATAAAATTCATTGCTTATACTGCTCTGGAATCTGGCCTGATATCCGTATACTTCGAACATTCCGGCCAGCCCGCATATGACTCCTGACATGACCATTGACCAGATCATGATCTTATCTTTGGGAAGTCCCGCAAAAAAAGCAAACCGCTCGTTATCTCCCGTGACTTTCATCTCCAGCCCTATGGTCGTTTTTTTCATCACATACCAGCAGAGGAACGCTATGGCGGCACTGTATATCAGTGCAGTGCTCAGGTTGGACCTGGGCACGATCTGTGCGAACATGAATCCGTCCGGCACAGCGTCACTGCCTCCAAGGACTCCGAAATCGTCGGTGGCCAGCGGCCCGTTGCTGTTTACAAAATAAGAGCATACATATATGGCCACAGAGTTTAACATGATGGTAGTTATCACTTCGCTTACCTTGAGCTTCACCTTGAGCACGGCAGGTATCAGAGCATATATCCCTCCCGCAGCCGCAGCCGACAAAAATGCCAGTGGCACGGCTATGAGCGGACTTGCCCCCTGCAGTCCTATGCCGGTCATGGTTGCGGCAAGTCCTCCCAGAAAAAGCTGTCCTTCTCCTCCTACATTGAACATGCCTGCCTTTGCCCCTATGGTCATTGCCAGTCCCGTCAGGCATAGGGTTATCATCTTGGTAATGGTGTTGCCGAAAACCCGCGGTGAACCCAAGGCGCCTTTTATCATGGCTCCGTAGCCGTCTGCCGGGTCAAATCCGGTGACCACCATAAGCACAGCCCCTATCACAAGGGCAGCAGCCACGCTCAGAATGAGAGAAAGCAGATAGACTTTGTTCTTAGCCAGTGACGATCTGATCCTGTCCATCCTGCTCACCTCCCTGCCTGCACCTGCGGTCTCCCGTCATGTAATATCCTATATCCGTCTTGGTGATCCCATCCGGATCAAACTCTCCTGTGACTTTTCCTTCGTATAAGGTTATCATCCTGTCACTGAGACGGAACAGTTCGTCAAGGTCTGCGCTTACCAGCAGGATCGCACATCCATGGTTTCTCTTGGCGATTATCTGCTTATGTATAAACTCCATTGCGCCCACATCGACACCTCTGGTCGGCTGGGAAACAACCATGGCGGGAGTATCAAGGGAAAATTCTCTTGCAACGATCATCTTCTGCATATTTCCGCCTGAAAGGTCACCTGCCCGTGTGTCCAGTCCGCCGCCCCTGACATCGAACTTTTCAGACAACCCTGACACATACCGTTCTACCGTTGACCGCCTTATGCTTATCCCGCCTGCTGCAAATTCCTTTTGCCGTTCTTTGCCGATCATCATGTTCTCCGCTACAGTAGAATCCATTGCCGCGCCTGTGGCGATCCTGTCCTCCGGTATGTGGGCCAGTCCCAGCTTCCTGACTTTGCGCGGGTCCATTCCTGTGGCTCTCTTGCCGCATATATACACATCGCCTTTCTCCGGCTGTCTCATGCCTGCAATGGCTTCCACCAGTTCGCTCTGTCCGTTTCCTTCCACAGCGGCGATACCGAGGATCTCTCCGCTCCTGACCTGGAGGTTCACGCCTTCCACGGCCATCAGCCCCCTGTTGTCAGTCACGAACAGATTTCTTGCCTCTATCATCACATCTGCCGGTGAACCGGTCTTTTCTATCTTATCAAAGATCACTTCTCTGCCTACCATCATGGAAGAAAGTATCTTTTCGTTCACATCAGCCGTGTTTTTCACATCTATAAGCCGTCCGCCCCGCATTACGCCGACCCTGTCTGAAATGGTCATCACTTCGTACAGTTTGTGGGTTATGATGATCACAGTCATATCCTGTTCTCTTACTATCCTCTTTATAACCGCAAACAATTCTTCTGTCTCCTGAGGAGTCAGCACTGCCGTCGGTTCATCCAGTATGAGGATGTCTGCGCCCCGGTAAAGGGTCTTGAGTATCTCAACCCTCTGCTGCATGCCGACGCTTATGTCGCCTACGGTCGCCTTAGGGTCCACAGGCAGACCGTAATTTTCCGAAAGCTGCCTTACTTCCTTTATTGCCTTTTTCATATCGTACATGAACCCGGCTTTTTTTGGTTCACGGCTCAGTACGATATTCTGGGCCACAGTAAACGACGGTACGAGCATAAAGTGCTGATGTACCATGCCTATCCCTCTTCTTATGGCCTCCACAGGCTTGAAGCTTTCTATCTTTTCTCCTCTTATATATACGCTTCCGCCGGTGGGCCGGTGGAGTCCGTACAGGATGTTCATGAGAGTGCTCTTGCCTGCGCCGTTTTCTCCCACAAGGGCAAAGACTTCTCCCTGTTTTATCTCCAGCGATATATGGTCGTTGGCGATCACCTCTGGAAATTCCATTGAAATATCATCAAATCTTACTATGGTATCCTTTGCCAAAACATTTACCTCTTATTATAAAAGAAGGGGTAGCGTTTGACGCTACGCCCTTCATGCGCAAAGAAAAGTTGCTGCGGAAACTGCTATGACCTTGTGGTCTGAACTGTGATATCGCCTGAGATTATCAGCGCTGCGATATCTTCCACCTGCTGTTTGAGTTCATCGCTGACCTGCTGAGTAGATGATTCGTCTCCGTATGCTATAGATACATAACCCGTTGACATGTCGGCGGTCCATACTCTGGCCCCTTCCCATGTCCCGTCATTTATATAAGCTGCGATGGTATCATATATAGACTTTCCTACTTCTTTTTTCATGGAGCATATGATCTGGTCATCATACTCGGCAGCCGAGATCTTCTGGTCCTGATCCACTCCTATAACATAGAAATTCTGTTCAGCCGCAGCTTCAAACACTCCGTTACCCGTATTGCCTGCCACCTGGAAGATCACATCCGCTCCCTGATCGTGGAGGGCAAGGGCACATTCCTTACCTTTTGCAGGATCTTCATAATCGTTGGCATAGTTGGTCACAACGGTAACATCAGGATTTGCGTATTTGGCGCCCTGTTCGTAACCTACGAGAAAATCATTGATGGTATTGTTATCTTCGCCTCCCACAGCGCCTACAACTCCGCTGGATGTCATGTTGGCAGCAATATATCCTGCCAGGAAGGCGCCCTCGTTCTGAGCATATGTTATGCACAGTACATTAGGCAGGTTTTCAATGTTTTCTGCCGGGTTGTCCACCCATATGAACTTGGTGTCCGGGTATTCTCCCGCCACTTCTGAGATCTCATAGAACTGCCAGCCTACAGGGATCACAAAATCCGACTCTTCGGCTGCCTGCATCATGCTCTGCTTGAAATTTTCTTCGTGACATTCTATCGTGGTCACATTTACCCCAAATTCTTCGGCCAGTTGGTCTGCCCCTTCCTTTGCTGAATCGTTAAAGGACTTGTCGCCGAAAGCTGAGGAAACGACCACGCAAACAGTGATAGCGTTCTCATCGGCCTGTCCGTCTCCTGAGCAGCCGGCCAAAGTAAAGGCAGACAATATCAGGGTGAGGACAAGAATAAGTGAAATGATCTTTTTCATGCTTTTCCTCCGTGTTAGAAAATAGATCCATGCTTCTTGAATTTTAACATCCTCACCCATCAAAATCAAGTTTTCGTAAAATTTAAAAGTGTTGGTTCTGTGTTTTTTATGTGTTTTCGTATACTTTTTGCTGTCTGTACCCTATCTGCCAAAAAGTCTTCCGAAGAATCCGCCTCTGTGCTTTTGGGCTTTTGACGGCTTTTCTTCTGTATGGGCAGCATGCTTTAGAGCTTCATCCATCAGAAACTGCTGACTGTCCAGAGGAGGCAGATCCGGCCCTTTTTCTACATAAGTCCCGTCAGCCATCATCATCCTGCCTTTCACATTATCATGCCTGACGGCGTCTATTATCTTATGTATCTTTTCCCTGATCTTCTCATCATATACAGGACAGGCCACTTCCACGCGCCTCTGGGTGTTTCTGGTCATAAAGTCGGCAGATGAGATGTACATCTTCTCATCGCTTCCTTTTCCGAAGCAGTATATCCTCGAATGTTCCAGATACCGTCCTACGATGCTGCATATCCTGATATTGTCTGTCTTGCCGGCTATGCCCGGAAGCAGGCAGCATATGCCCCTGATGACCATGTCGATCCTGACGCCGGCCCGTGATGCTTCAGAAAGCCGGTCAATGATCTCTGCATCGGTCAGCGAATTGATCTTGACAAATATGCGGCCTTCCTTTCCCTTTACGGTCTCCTCGTCTATCAGCCTGAGTATGGTCTTTTTCAGTGAAACAGGAGCAACCAGCAGATGTTCGTATTCCCCGTTGAGATTGGCTATGGCAAGGTTCCTGAAAAACTCCGCCGCATCGTTGCCTATCCTCTGGTCCGTTGTCATAAGGGAAAGGTCAGTGTACTGCTTTGCCGTGTTTTCATTGTAATTGCCTGTGCCGATCTGCGTTATATATTCGACCCCGTTCTTTCCTTTCCTGGTTATCAGGCATACTTTGGAATGGACCTTATAGAAATCAAAACCGTAAGTTACATTGCATCCGGCATCTTCCAGGCGTTCAGACCAGTCGATGTTATTCTGCTCGTCGAATCTGGCTCTGAGTTCCATGAGCACGGTCACATCCTTGCCCTTTTCTGCCGCATCGCAGAGATATTCCACCAGTCTCGTATGACTTGCCAGCCTGTATATCGTTATCTTTACGGATACCACATCAGGATCGTCGGCTGCTTCTTTTATCAGTTTCAGGAAAGGTTCCATGCTGTCAAAAGGATAAGAAAGAACGATATCCCTCTTTTCAAGCTGCTTTATGATGCTCTCCCCGCGGCTTATCTCCTCAGGCCAGACAGGCGTAAACTTAGGATAGGTGAGCATCTTCTGCTTTGACTTGGATATCCTGGATATAAATCCGAATACATATCCCATCTTCAGCGGCGCCCTTGTTGTATATATCTGCTGAGCGGAAATCCCCAGCTTTTCCTTGAAATAATCATTAAACTTGTCGCTTATTGCCTGAGAAAGCTCAAGGCGTACCGGTGCAAGACGCTTCCTGTGCCTCAAAGCTTTCTTCATCCTCTTTTTAAAGTCTGTCTCATCGGCAAAGACCTCATCGTCGGGATTCACATCGGCATTTCTGGTAACGCAGAATATGACCTTTTCTTTTACCGTGTACGGATCAAATATGCTTTCTGCATACTGCTTTACAATGTTTTCCGTCCTTATGCAGCGGGTCTCCGTCCCCGGCAGATAAAACAGAGGCGGCAGCGAAGCCGGCATCGGTATGACTCCAAATACCTCTTTATTTTTATGTTTTAATATGACGCCTATGTGTATCACATTGTTTGCCAGATGCGGAAAAGGATGGTGGGCATCGACTATCTGAGGGGAAAGCAGCGGTTCTACCGATGTTTCAAAATATTTTTTCACCGTCTTTTTTTCATTTTGTTCCAGTTCGTCATATTCCATCTGATAAATATCATGAACCCTGAGCTGTTCCTCTAATTGAAAAAAGACCTGTTCCCGTTTCTGATACAGGGGTCTTACCGCCTCAAATATCCTTTCAAGCTGTTCCTGAGGTGTAAGTCCTGATTTGTTGTCTGTCATCTTTTCTTCTACCGACGACATGTCAACAAGGCTTCCCACCCTTATCATAAAAAATTCGTCCAGGTTGCTTGTGAATATGGACAGAAACTTCAGCCTTTCCAGTAAAGGCACTGAGATGTCCATGGCTTCCGACAGGACCCGGTCGTTAAACCTTAGCCATGAAAGCTCCCTGTTCTGGGTAAAGCCTTTTTTATACAGTTCACTCATGGAGCTTACCTCCTCTTACCAATCTGTTCATCAGATATCCTTCCCTTACGCCGTAATCTACTGTCACAAAGCTTTCTGAACCGAAATATCCGGCAATGGTCCTGAATATCAGCATTCCGGGTATAACTGTGTGGACGCGGTCAGGAGAGGACTTTAAAATGCTGGCAAGAAGTTCTTTTTTCTTCTCGTCCTTATATTTGAGGACCGATTTCATCTGGTCCAGAGTATATTCTTTTGAGCCTTTCAGGTCGAACTTTTCCTTCATCAGTTTCAGAGCGGCTCTGGCTGTGCCTCCCACGCTGTATACAGGCTGGGATATTATCCTGTCCCTGTCTATATCTATGGTTTCAAGAAAGCCCTTTATCTCTTTTTTTATATAATGGGCCTCATCCCGGCTCGGCAGAAGTCCCGACACCCATTTCCTGTACATGTTGAGAGACCCTAAAGGTATGGAAGTGGCTTTGATGATTTCTTTATTCTTGAAAAATGTAAGTTCCGTACTTCCGCCGCCTACATCTACCAGCAGCCCGCTTTCCCCTATGCCGCTCTCGGCAGCTCCGTAATAATCAAAGATGGCTTCTTCTTTGCCTGTAAGGATATGGATATCGAATCCGCATTCTTTTTTTACGGTCCTGATGACTTTTTCACAGTTGGCGCTGTTCCTGAGCGCTGCCGTTCCAAAAGGATACACTTCTTCCGGCCTGATATAACGCAATATCTTTTCTATATCGTTAAGGATCTCTACAAGCAGTTCTATGCCTTCGTCGTTGATCTCGTTGTTTTCGTCTATATATCCTGCAAGGCCCGCCGGATATTTTTTATTGAGCATCGGGTTGAGCCTGCCGTTTTCCATGCTGTATATCACAAGGCGGATGGTATTGGATCCTATATCTATGACTGCCCACATTGAAAATCACCTCGTTTCTTTTTTACAGTATTAGTATTCCTTACATTATATGAAAAATATCCTTGATTTTTAGTTTATCATCTGAAAGGCAGAGAAAAAGCAAGCCGGTGTAAAATCCATGTAAAATGTCGTATTTTGTCAGTAAAGCCTGCCAGGTCATGTCGCTTCTTATCGCATATCTATGGCCGCTGATATTTTGAAAGAACTATTAAAAAAGGGACTGAAAAGGGGCCGGCGATATAACGCCAGCCTTTTCTTTTTGCTTTCTTCTTATTTTCCATAATTTTTTGTGTTCAGACGGTTAAGGGCCCTTGCCAGATTTGCCTGCACCATCTTGTATTCCTGAATGCTCCGCTTCTGGAGCAAGGCTTCCTTGGCGGCAGCAAGACTCCTGCGGGCACGGTTTTCGTCTATTTCTTCGGGCCTTTCAATGGAGTCTGCCAGTATGAGCACATCGTTGTCCTCTACTTTTACCAGGCCTGCGGAAACCGCCGCTATCTGCTTTGGCTGTCCCGGCAGCTGGTAGCTTAGGGTCCCCGGCACTATAGCAGAGATCATATTGCTGTGATGGGCCAATATACCGTACATTCCCGTTATGGTCGGGATCACCAGGGAGACACACTCCCCCTCAAAAAAGGTCCTGTCGGCTGCCAGTATATGAACAGAAAATACTTCCATTATCTCTACACCTCCAGGGTTTCTGCTTTTCTGACCACATCGTCGATGGTCCCTACATTGAAAAAGGCTGCTTCCGGATAATCATCCATATCTCCGTCGATGATGGCTCTGAAGCTTCTGAGGGTATCTTTGAGAGGCACATATACTCCCGGTATGTTGGTGAATTTTTCTGCCACATGTATGGGCTGTGCAAGGAACCGCTGTATCTTTCTGGCTCTGAGGACTATCTTCTTATCTTCGTCGCTCAGTTCATCCATGCCCAGGATGGCGATTATATCCTGAAGTTCATTGTACTTTTGCAGGATCTCCTGCACCCGTCTTGCGATAAAATAATGCTCCTCTCCTATCTTATCCGGCTCAAGTATCCTGGAACTGGACTGAAGTGGATCCACGGCAGGATATATTCCCTGCTCGGCTATCTTCCTGCTGAGCACGGTAGTTGCGTCCAGATGGGTAAATGTCGTTGCCGTAGCCGGGTCTGTCAGGTCATCAGCCGGCACATATACGGCCTGCACCGATGTTACGGAGCCGTCTCTCGTGGAAGTTATCCTTTCCTGCAGCTGGCCCATCTCGTTGGCAAGGGTCGGCTGATATCCAACGGCTGAAGGCATACGCCCCAGCAGGGTCGAAACTTCACTTCCTGCCTGCACGAAACGGAAAATATTATCTATGAACAAAAGCACATCCTTGTGCTGCTCATCCCGGAAATATTCGGCCATGGTCAGCCCTGACAGGGCCACCCGCATGCGGACTCCCGGTGATTCGTTCATCTGTCCGAACACAAGGGCAGTTTTGTCAGCGACACCGCTGCCATGCATTTCTTTCCACAGGTCGTTTCCCTCACGGCTCCGTTCGCCTACACCTGTGAATACTGAATATCCATTGTGCTCCATGGCCACATTGTGGATGAGTTCCTGGATCAGCACCGTCTTGCCTACTCCGGCGCCCCCGAACAGACCGATCTTTCCGCCCTTGGGATATGGTTCCAAAAGATCTATTACTTTTATCCCTGTCTCAAGTATCTCGCCTATAGGCCTCTGTTCCTCAAAAGCCGGCGGCTTTCTGTATATGCTGTGCCGCTCCACGGCGCTGTCTATCGGAGCTCCTCCGTCAATGGGATCTCCGAGCACATTGAACATCCGGCCCAATGTATCGTTGCCCACAGGCACCGTTATGGTATGTCCCGGCGCATATACCTGCATGCCACGGCCTATGCCTTCACTTCCGGCAAGCATTATGCAGCGCACCATGTTGTTTTCAACATGCTGGGACACTTCCATTACTTTCTTTTCTCCGGCAATATTTATATATAATGCTTCCCTTATCTTGGGAAGAAATCCGTCTGCAAATTCCACATCTATGACCGGGCCTGATACTTGAGCGATTGTTCCGGTTTTCATGGTATCTATACTTCCTTTCTGCGTTCTCGTTTCCGCTTCTGGGCCTTGGCTCCGGCGGTGATCTCGGTGATCTCCTGGGTTATCTTGGACTGCCTTATCCTGTTATACTCGGTAGACAGCCCTTCCAGAAGTTCTTCCGCATTATCGTTGGCTGCACTCATTGCGTTCATTCTTGCGTTCTGTTCGCTGCAGAAGCTGTCGACCAGAGCGCTGTAAATGAACCCCGATACATAGCTTGGCATTACATTGTTGAGCACCGCCCTTACAGATGGTTCAAATTCATACTGGACCACTCTGGCATTCTCATCATCCGGCGTCATAAAATGTCCCCGGTGGAACGGAAGGATCCTTGTGGATATGGCCTCGGAGTTAAGGCTGTTTTCCATATCCGTATATACTATATATATCTTTTTGAGCAATCCCTGATCGAATTTTTCAAGCAGCAGCGAACTTATCTCCCTGGCCCTGTCCATGGTGGGATTCTGCGCTGTATACAGAAATGAATGCTCAATGGGGATATTATGCTGGTCAAAAAAATGTCTTCCGTATTCTCCGACCACGAACAGCTGAGTATCGGAATGTTTTTCCAGCAGGCTCATGGCCTTTTTTATGACATTCTGGTTGTATGACCCTGCCAGCCCTTTGTCGGCGGTTATCACGAGACATCCAAAAGTACCTTCGGTTATGGGTTCGTCCCCCGGAGGGTAAAAATACTGGCTTTCCACATCTCGCACTGTGCGGAATATCCTCTTTATCTCGTTGCGCAGAGCGTAAAAATAGGGTCTGGTCCTTTCCAGATCGTTCTTTGCCCTGCGCAGTTTGGTCGAGGCGATGAGGTACATGGCATTGGTGATCTTTCTGGTGTCTTCAATACTCTTGATCCGCCCCTTTACTTCTGCTGCACTTGGCATATGTCTTACCCCTTATCCTTTCCGAGATATTTTTCACCCGACTCGTCCAGAAAAGCCTTTGCCATGTTGACTATTGACTCCTGATCCTCTTTGTCCATCTTCCCTGTGGCGTCGATCTTGCGGCACAGCGCCGATGCGTTGGTCTCCATGTGTTTTATAAGGTCCTGCCGGAAACTGTCTATATACTGCACCGGTATATCCTGCATCACATGCGCAAGGGCGGTCACCAGCAATATGACCTGCTGGTGCTGCTTCATCGGATGATACTGCGGCTGGCGCAGCAGCCGCATGAGGCCCTGACCGTATGCGATCTGTTTTTTTGTCACTTCATCAAGGTCGCTGGAAAACTGTGTAAAAACTTCCATTTCCCTGAACTGGGCAAGGTCCAGACGGATGGCTCCGGCTGCTGTCTTCATTGCCTTTGTCTGAGCATCTCCTCCCACACGGGATACCGAAAGTCCCACATTTACAGCAGGACGCTGACCTGAGAAGAACAGATCGCTTTCAAGGAAGATCTGACCGTCGGTTATGGAGATTATATTGGTAGGTATATAAGCTGAAACATCTCCTGCCTGAGTCTCAACTATAGGCAGGGCGGTCATGCTGCCGCCTCCTTTTTCATCTGAAAGGCGGGCAGACCTTTCCAGGAGCCTTGAATGAAGATAGAATACATCCCCTGGAAAAGCCTCTCTTCCTGGAGAGCGCTCCAGCAGCAGGCTCAGTGCCCTGTAGGCTATAGCATGCTTCGTAAGGTCGTCATATATTATGAGCACATCTTTTCCGCTGTACATGAAATACTCGCCTATGGCGCATCCGGCATATGGCGCTATATACTGCAATGTTGCCGAATCACTGGCTGAAGCATGGACGATGATGGAATACTTCATGGCATCGTGTTTTTTCAGAGTCTCCACGATCTGGGCAACGGAACTGGCTTTCTGGCCGATGGCCACATATATGCATATCACATCCTTGCCCTTCTGGTTCAGTATGGCATCCAGAGCTATGGCAGTTTTTCCTGTCTGGCGGTCTCCGATTATAAGTTCTCTCTGCCCCCTTCCTATAGGGAACATCGAGTCTATGGTCAGTATACCGGTTTCAAGAGGTGTGTCCACGGGCTGCCTGTCTATTATCTCAGGCGCCTTGGCCTCTATGGGACGATAATCGGCGGCGGTTATCTCTCCTCTTCCGTCTATAGGTTCGCCCAGGGCATTGACAACTCTGCCCAGGAATGCGTTTCCCACCGGCACTCCGGCTGTCTTGCCGCTCCTGCGCACCATGCTGCCTTCAACGATCTCTTCATCATCACCGAAGATCATGCATCCTATGCCGTCCCGGCGAAGATCCTGCACCATGCCCTTTATCCCGGAGGAAAACAGCAGTATCTCTCCGTATGTTGCGTTTTCAAGGCCTGCTACCGTAGCGATCCCGTCTCCTACCGTAAGCACTTCGCCTATTTCTTCGGGAGATACTTCCGGGACCCAGTTCTCTACGGTCTCCTTGATGAGAGGGATCACCTCTCCTTCCGAAGGGTGGAACTTTTCAAGATGTTCTTTGAACTGCCTGAGCCGGCCTTCTATGCTCCAGTCATATATGTCGGTCCCCACCTGAAGGATGAAACCGTCCTGCAGGTCAGAATCTTTTTCCCATTCTATCTGTACAGGCTGACCGTACTTTTTTTCCAGCACATGCTGCAGCCTTTCCTTTGTTGCCTGATCGGGGGATACGCTGCTCCGCAGCACGGCCCGGTCTTTATTGTTCCTTGCCATTGGAACCCTCCCTTTCCGCCAGATCCAGGAACTGCTGGTAAGGGTCCTTTTGATCCTTTAGCATTATCTTTTCCGCAGCGTTCAGCACCAGATCCTTTAGCTGGTCTGACATCTTATCCATTATCTCCTGACGCTCCTGCTCTGCTGCAGCTTTGGCCTGGACAAGGATGGCTTCGGCCTGTTTCTGGGCCTCGGCAAGCTGTTCTTCTCTCATGCTGTCGATTTCTTTCTGGGCTTCAGCTTTTTTCAGGGCGATCTCCTTGTCTACCTCCTGTAGCCTTACTCTGTGCTGTTCGGCCAGCTCCGCTGCTTCCTGCCTTTTGCCTTCAGCTTCCTGATCCACCTGTACATAGTGTTCTTCTCTCTTCTTGATGAATTTTTTGACAGGATTATAGAGGAGCAGATAAAGCCCTCCGACCAATATTGCAAAGTTGAACAGATGCAATAAGATCTGCTGCCAGTCTATGTTCAATGGAATGTTCATATTTATACCTGCTTTCTAAATTACAAAGATTACCAAGATAACTACCAGCAACGCATAGATGATGGCAGTCTCGATGAACACCAGCGTCAGCATCAGGTTGGTACGGATCTTTCCTTCTGCTTCCGGCTGGCGGGATATGCCGTCGGCAGATTTTCCGCCTACGATACCCATACCGATCGCGCCTCCTGCGGCTCCAAGGCCGATGGCAATGCCTACGGCTATGGATTTCATTCCGATGGTGTTGCTGTCACCGGACTGTGTTTCCTGAGTCTGGGTCTGAGCCGCAGCGTCAGGGGCCGCCGTGTTATCGGAAGAGGCCAGCGCCACGGACGCCGTCATCAATGTCATTGCGATTATAAAAATAAGTATGAGCAGTTTCCTTGCCTTTTTCATGGTCTTTACCTCAGTCTTTCTTTTGGATTTGAGCAGCCTGCACCTGCTCTGCGCGCCTGCGGCGCGGTTCTTTATGGGATGGCTCTGACATTTCGCCGTAAAACAGCGCAGTCAGCATGGTGAGCACATAACTCTGTATCAGCGCATGGAGCAGTGTGAACATAACGGCAACGATCACCGGTATGCCGAAACTGAGAGCCGCATAATAATACACCAGCTCCGTCACCAGCATGCCGCTGAGAAGTGCTCCGAACAACCTGAAACTCATGGAGATCAGCAGCGATACTTCCGTCAGAGCCTTTCCTATTCCCCGTATACCGTTGCCCGCTATAGCCCCCGATACGATGATAAAATAGGAGAGGACGCCCAGCATGATGGCCGCATTGATGTCCGACAAAGGAGCCGGAAGGGCAACAGAATGTCCCGATGTTGCGATCACCTGAAAGCCGAACAGTTCAAACAGCGTACTGGAAAAAATATATACGCCCGCCGCGAATATATATGCTCCCAGAAAGCTGTTGCGCCACGGGCTGCTGCTCTTGGCCAATCCGTCGAACAGGCCGACCACCTGTTCAAGGAACATCTGCAGCCTGCCCGGCACATATTTGAACCTGGGTATGGCGAATATGCGTATGCACAACGCTATGACCAGCAGTATCACCGTAACCGCCAGGGAAGATATATAACCGGGGTTTACGGTGGTCAGGCCAAACAGGTCGATCTGATTGGTCTCATGGAGCACAGCATCTCGCATGGTTTCCTGGATGGTTTCTCCTTCTGCGCCTGAAGACGGCATGGTCAGCAGGCTTCCTGCCAGGAAAGCAGCCGCAAGGCATATCCACAGCACTAAAAATGTGCGCCTATTGCTTTTCATATCTGCCTCCTTATCAGCATGATGCTTAAATTATCACATAAAGTGATTATAACATAAAAACGCGTAGCTTTGAATATTTTATTATACCCAAAGCTACGCCTGATTAAAACTCTGAACTTTATTTTAACGCTTCCTCAATGGAAACTGCTACGGCAACTGTAGCTCCGACCATAGGGTTGTTGCCCATTCCCACATATCCCATCATGGCCACATGGGCAGGCACTGATGAGGATCCTGCAAACTGGGCGTCTGAATGCATCCTGCCCATGGTATCCGTCATACCATAAGATGCCGGTCCAGCAGCCATATTATCAGGATGAAGCGTCCTGCCTGTACCTCCGCCGGAAGCCACCGAAAAATATTTTTTCCCTTTTTCCCAGCATTCTTTTTTGTATGTGCCTGCTACCGGATGCTGGAACCTGGTAGGATTTGTTGAGTTGCCTGTGATGGACACATCCACATCTTCCAGCCACATTACGGCTACTCCTTCACGGACATCGTCCACTCCGTAACAGCGCACTTCGGCTCTCTCCCCCTTGGAATAAGGGATTTCCCTTACGACCTGTATCTTGCCCGTATAGTAGTCAAACTGTGTCTGCACATAGGTGAACCCGTTTATCCTGGAAATTATCTGAGCAGCGTCTTTTCCAAGCCCGTTTAATATTACTCTGAGAGGAGTCTTGCGGACCTTGTTTGCAGACTTGGCTATCCCGATAGCTCCTTCCGCTGCGGCAAAAGATTCATGTCCTGCAAGAAATGCGAAACATCTGGTCTCCTCCCGCAGGAGCATGGCAGCCAGATTACCGTGGCCTATGCCTACCTTTCTGTCCTCGGCTACAGATCCGTCAAGGCAGAAAGCCTGGAGTCCTTCTCCTATGGCCTCTGCAGCATCGGCAGCCTTGCGGCAGCCTTTTTTGATGGCTATTGCAGCGCCGGCCACATAGGCATAGCGTACATCTTCAAAGCATATGGGCTGAATGCTTTTTGCTGTTTCATAAGGGTCTATTCCGTTCTGTCTGCATATGTCAGCGGCGTCCTCAAGGTCTTTGATGCCGTATCTGTTGAGGACAGCCATGATCTTGCTGATCTTCCTATCATAATTCTCAAAAGTTATCATTTCTGTCCCTCCTATTCCCTTCTCGGATCTATGGTCTTGACCGCTTCAGAAAATCTGCCGTACTCACCGCTGGCTTTTTTCACAGCTTCTGCCGGATCATCGCCTGCCTTGATGCCGTCCATCATCTTTCCGAGGTTCACATACTGGTATCCTATTATATTGTTTTCTTCATCCAGTCCTATGCTGGTTATATACCCTTCGGCAAGGTCCAGATATCTGGCTCCCTTTGCCTTGGTGGAATATACGGTGCCTATCTGGCTCCTTGAACCTTTGCCAAGATCCTCAAGACCTGCTCCTATTGCCAGGCCTCCTTCGGAAAATGCAGACTGGCTCCTGCCATAGGCGATCTGGAGGAACAGTTCCCTCATTGCCGTGTTGATCGCATCGCATACCAGATCGGTGTTGAGCGCCTCAAGTATGGTCTTGCCAACAAGGATCTCTCCGGCCATTGCCGCCGAATGAGTCATTCCTGAACACCCTATGGTCTCCACAAGGGCTTCTTCGATTATGCCGTCTTTTATATTAAGTGTCAGCTTGCAGGCTCCCTGCTGAGGAGCGCACCAGCCGACTCCGTGAGTCATGCCGGAAATATCTGAGATTTCTTTCACCTGCACCCATTTTCCCTCCTGCGGTATCGGGGCAGGTCCGTGATAAGCCCCTTTATGGACAGGGCACATGTTTTCAATTTCTTTTGTGTATATCATTTTTTCCTCCCATGATCTGCAGCTATTGCTTTCCCCATTATTTAATCACACTACGGCGGATTTTTCAATGGTATTTATGGGAACAATTTTTTACTTTCGCTTTACATTTCCCTGATAGAAACATATGCCGTACAGGCTTAGTATTTAAGCATGGATACTTATGAAAACAAGAAAAAGATATTTAAGATCGCGCCTTATCTGATCGCAGTGGTTTCTGCCGCATTCCTGTTTTACTTTGCTGCTCATATGGTGGAGGTTGCAGGAGCAGCACATGCAGGAGCAGCGTCAGGCCATGCCATGGCATCGTCCGGATTTGCCTGTGCCATATGCCTGATGTTTCTCGGCGGAAGTTCATACACTGTCTTTTCAGACATAAAAGAGAAGCTTGGCAAATGAAGAGCGTGATAATATACGGCAGTCACTACGGTCATACCAGATCGTATGCAGAAAAACTTTCTGACCTTACAGGGATCGCAGTCTTTGACCATAAGCATTGCCCCAAAGATCTGTCCTCGATGGATCTGATAATATATATGGGAGGCCTTTATGCCGGAGGGCTTTTGGGACTTTCCAGTGTTCTCCGTCATCTGCCCAAGTGCTGCCGTCCCCCTTTTTTCATCGTTACCGTAGGATTAGCCGATCCGAAAGACCCGCAGAACAAAGCCAGCATTATGTCATCTGTCTCAAGGCAGTTCGGTGATTTTATGCCAAAAAAGACCGAATTCTTCCATCTGCGGGGCGGCATTGATTATGCCCGTCTTTCAAAGGGCCACAGGTTTATCATGTCCATGCTGTACAGTTCCATAAGGAAAAAACCTCATGAAAAGCTTTCTGCCGAAGACAGGGCTGTAATACAGACATATGGCGGCAAAGTTGATTTCACCGATCATCAGTGCCTTGGGCCCATCGCCGCACGGATACTGCAGTTTAAATGACCTCAATGACTGTGCTCTGCTGTTCCCTGGATGTTCATGATAAATATGGAGATCATGACGCACAGTATTCCGATCAGTTTATATAATGTCACATCCTCAGTAAATACCAGTATCCCGATAAGGGCAGCCACGACCGTTTCTACCGATGCGATGACAGGCACCTTTGAAGTCACCAGATCCTTAGATAATCCTTTCATGTAAAACATATACGAGCCAACTGTCGGTATCAGTCCATACCCTATGGCTGCCGCTGCAAAGCCTGTCACAGACCCTGTGACTGTTCCAAGATCTTTCCACGGCTGCAGCATCAATGCCAAAGTCGCCGATCCAAACAAAAAGCTGTAGAAGATAACTGTAAGAGAATCATATTTCCCTGTTATGGGTGTGCTGACTATTGTCATTAATCCGTAAAAGAACCCGGCTCCAACTCCTGCAGCTACTCCGGCAACTGAAAAAGTAAGCTCAGAAAAATTTCCTCCCGTTACCGTCAAAACGCATCCGGCAATGTTCACTGCAAGGGCCGCAGCCTTTGCCGCACCAATATGTTCCCTAAAGAAAACCGCCGACATCATGCACACAAATATGGGCGATGTATATAGGAGCACCGAAGCGGTCGCCATCCCCACATCGTTTATCGACATGTTATATGAAAAGTTAAAAAGCGCCTGGCTGAACACGCCTAAGATAGTGCAGATAAGCAGACCTTTGCGATCTATCCTCATCAGCTGCAGTCCGCCTCTGAGCATCATCACCGGTATAAGCAGCACCGCTCCGCTGAATATCCTTATAAATGCAGCCGTACCTGAATTTATACCCAACCCGCTCAGCAGATTTACAAAAATGCCTATGCTGCCCCACAGACAGCCAGCCATGAAGATCTCAAGATATCCTCTCTCTTTTTGAATGTTTGTCATGATTTGGCAGATCCCCTTTCCGGATCTGATTATATCACATTTTTGAAACAAAACAATCTTTTTAATCAAAAAAGAAATAAAAATTTCATTTTTGGCGTGGTACGCTACCTTATTTAAGATGGCAGCCCCCATCTGCCAATCCATACCATCTTCCTCCATCTTCCTCTATGTACCCCTGTTCTCCGTCCCAAGAGCCCCTTTGTCCCAAGAGCCCCTTTGTCCTCAGAGTCCCTTTGTCCTCAGCGTCCCATTGCTTTGTCATACCGGCGCAGGGCTCTTTCTATCCTTTCATAGCCCAGTTCCTGCATTTTCAGCAATATCATATTGCAAATGAGCATAGCTGAAATGTTGGAGTTAAAAAAGCTGTCAGAAGAATCCTTTGCGTTGAAATAATCCTTTATTCCCAATAATCTTGCCGTTATGTCAGAATCGGTTACAAGTGTTACAGGTATGCGGTTTTTCATAGCATATTCCGCCGTCCAGTACTCGTCCGGCTGTACAGTCGGAAAAGATGACATAAAAATATGATCTTTTTCTCCGGCAAGGAGGATCTTTTCTTTGAGCGCCATACCTTCTTCATATACCGGAATACACTTGATCCCTATCAGAATAAGATATTCACTCATATGCCTCATAACAGCGCTGTCTGACCCGACGCCCACCAGATAGACAGTATCCGCCTCCAGCATTTTCCTTGCCGTTTTTTCAATCTGGCCAAGATCGATCCTGTCAAACATCACCCTTATATCGCACATCACATTGTCCAGATATGCTTTTAGGGAGACATCGTCAGGTGTTTTGGCCTGTTTCAGCAGCATATACGGACTCCTGACTGCCCCGGCTTCTTCCTTTAAGGCAGTCCTGAAAGGGTAAAACCCGGTATATCCAAGAGATTTTGCGAATCTGACCACGGTGGCTTCGCTGACTCCTATGGCCGCCGACAGTTCTTTCAGCGTCATATGCAGGATATTGTCATAGTTATCCGTAATATATTTTGCTACCATCAGTTCCTTTTTCGGAAAAATATTAAAGTTCTCTATGATCTGCTTTTTTATTTCTCCGTACGACATGGCCATTTCCTCCCTGATACTTTATGCTACTATTTAATCACATGATATGAAAATTTTCAACGGAAAAAGGTGCCTGCGGCATCTTGATCTGACACCCGGCACCTTGTTTTATGTGCATATGATCTGTTTCAGTCTCTTAGTACCTTGAGATACTTTTTGTAATTTTCCGTGATCTCCTGATCCGGGCCCCCTGTGGCCTTGCTTACGGCAAACAGCGCCACAGTGCTGACTATCCATCCCGGAAATACTTCAAACAGATAGTTTGACAGTCCCGAATAGAACCAGATTATTACCACTATCATACCGGAAAATATACTGGCAACGGCGCCTTTCCAGTTGATACTGTTGCCATAGAGGCTTGCGATCACCACAGGGCCGAAAGATGCTCCAAGACCCGAAGCTGCAAACATGGCAATGGTATGTACGCTGCCTCCGTTGAAAGCCAGGTAATAAGCCACCAGTGCGATCACCACCATGGCGATCTTTTCTATCATTACCACCTTGTGGTCATCCTCAATGCGGAAAAATCTCTTTACCACGCTGCCCCCAAGGGACGCTGTAGCCACTATCAGATAAGCACAGACCGAGGAAAGTATGGCCGCCATTACTGCAGCAGCCATCAAGGCAAACAAGGCATTGTTGAAATACTTTTCCGAAAGCACCAGGAATGTCTGTTCCGGGTCGGCAATATCAGGCAGTATGGCCCTTCCGGCTATGCCGATCATGGATGCGCCTCCAAGGGCGGCACAGCCCCATATGGTAGCTATGAGCGCCGAATCCTTCACTTCTTTTGGGTCTTTGATCGCCATAAGGCCGGTCAGAGCATGGACCATGCCAGGATACATGAAGCCTATGCCCACTCCGCCGGACACCAGCACTACCTTTTCCTGCAATGTCATCTCATCGGAAAGGAAAGAAAACATGTCAGGATCATACTGTATGGCGTCGGCAGCTATATCGTGGAATCCGCCGTAATTGATGACGGCATATATAGGCACGATCAGCAGAGCTATGAACATCAGGGCTCCCTGGAGCAGGTTGCTCCAGCTTACGGCCATATATCCTCCCAGGAAAGTATATATCACCACTATCACAAGGCCTATGGTGGTAGCCGTATTTATGTCCAGTCCAAAAGCTGACTGTATCAGCTTTCCGCACCCTATCAGCTCTCCCGACGAATTGATTATCATCAGGACTATGATGGATATCCCGGATATGAGCCCGACTATGCCTTTTTCGTCACCGGTACGCTTTTCAAAATACTCGACTATGGATACGCTGTCATAGGTCTCGGTAGCCAGCCTCAGCCGCTTTGCCAATACCAGCCAGTTGAACAGAGAGCCGCCCATCCAGCCGATGAGAGTCCAGATCACCCCAAATCCGTATGTAAACGCCAGCCCCGGCATGGCCAGGAGCATCCATCCGCTGGTGGAAGATGACTGGGTGGATATCCCGGCTATCCACTTATTATTGCTCCTGGCCGCCAGATTGTATTCCGAATAAGACTTTGCCATCTTGGAGGTATATACTCCTATGGCCAGCAGTACTGCAAAATACAGCACCAGTACGATTATCCTTACTGCCATATGGAACCTCCTTATTTTTTAATAAAATTTATAAATGCAAGCAAAAAGCCTCCCCAGAGCGGGGAAGTAAAAATTATCACCTGAAGAGGAGTTGGCATCATCCTACCTCCTTTTCTATGACCGCCGTAAGGGTCTTGAGCAGTTCTTTCCAGATCCGTTCTCCCTTTTGGGCCGAAGCGCCGGACATCTTCCAGAGGTTGCCGCTTTCGGTGGTGTGGCTGGCCTGGATCGGGAGCACATCGTAAAAAGTGTTGTCTTCTATCTCGCTGTCAACGCCTTTATCCATGAGCACCAGTTCAGGTGCGATATACAGCATCATCGACGTTTCAAACATTGCGGCATGCTCTACGCCCCAGCCCGGAAAGCCATCCGGATACAGATAATCCATCGTGTCTTTATCAAAACTGTCAAAGGGTGTTTCCATTATGATGAACTTCACTCCGGGCAGAGTTCCTTTTTCTGATGCTCTGAAAGCAGCTTCGTATATGAAGTTGGAGTTCTCCATATGCCAGTTGAAAAGTACGATCTTTTTAAATCCATGCCGGATAAATTCTTTTAAAATATCCTCTATCTGATATACCAGGGTCACGCCGCTTATGGATGTAGTCCCTACGAAAGCCTGGCCGCCTCCGCTCTGGGGTCTTGAATAAGTGCCGTATGAGATGGGCGGGGCGACTATCATGTCTGTCTGTTCTGCTATGTCCAGACAGAGTTTTACCGGAAGTATCGTGTCAGTTATCAGCGGCAGATGATAGCCGTGCTGTTCGATGGCCCCGATCGGGAGCATGACTCCCATCCCGCTGTCCGCAGCCTCTTTTACTTCGGGCCAGGTGAGTTCCCACATTTTTTTAGTTCTCATGATGTTCTGTTTGGGCGCGGACATGTTCGCCGCGTCAACATCTCCTTTCTCTGTATTTTTAATATTTATTCATTAACATGCATATTATACGGCCATTGTGCGGGGTTGTCAAGGATAAAATTGCATTTTATTTGGGAAGATCTGTGGTTTTCCGCAGAAAAGTTCTTCTTTTCTCAATTTTTAGCCTCCCTGAGAACTTTTTATCATCAACGGGTTCTTTTTTCACCCTGAAATACCCCTGCCGAGAACCATTTTGTCCATTCAGGTTCTCCCGCACAGGGGTTTTCTCCGGTTCAAGAACCATTTTATGGACTGCCGGCACATTTAGGTTCTCATCCCAGTTAGTCTCATATGAAAAGAGAACCTTTTACTGGCTGGAAATATCTTGGACAATGTATCTCAGCTTCCAAACTTCATATAAAAAACCGCAGGCTGCATAAAAGCAGTCTGCGGTTTTGTCCATTGGCTGTCTATCAGATCAAGCCTTTATTCCTCTTCCCGGCGCCTTTTTTTCACTGCTATGGCAGCTATCGCTCCGCCGCTCATTATCAGCAGAGTCAGTGCCGCTGCAATGGCGTTGCTGTCGCCAGTCTTAGGAGCCGTACCATTCTGTCCCTCTGAGTTCTGGCCGTCCTGCTGATCACCGCCGGTCTGGTCATTATCTCCGGTCTGGCCGCCATTTGGCTTATCCTCGTCCGGGTCCTGGCCGTCTCCCGGCTGCGGAGCTTCCGCAGACAGGATCTCTGAACGGTCTCTTACCCTGAGCCTGTTGCCCTCGGCGTCATGGGAAACAAATCCCACTGCGCTCACATAGGCTCCTTCCTTGACGAAGTCTTCCAGCGCCTTTGTATCGCCGGAGTATCCGATATATCCGTCGATGAATACACGGCAGCTCTCGCCGCTTTCGTCCTGGATGATGATGGTCTCAACGATGCCTCCGGCCAGTTCAACTGCCTTGACCTGACCCTCAACTTTCACCAGTTTTCCGAAGTTGGTCTCGTAGTCGTTGGCTTCTTTGGTGGTAACATCAGTGATGACCACATCTTTTGTGCCTTCGAGTACAGTCACATTGATGGCGGAAAGCTGTTTGTCTCCGATATATTCGCTTATGGTACCGGTAACCATCACCTGGTCTCCCCTGCGGATGTTATTGTCATCTATAGGGAATACATTGATACCATTTCCGTTTTCATCCTGGATATATATGGTGTTGAAGAAAGCATTTCCGGTCTCGGCAGTGCCGTTGGCCACTGTGCCGATAACTGTGAACACTTCTCCGTCGCTTCCGGCTCTTGCTTCCTGTATGGTGCTGATGACAGGTTCTTTCTTGACCATATTGAGGATGTTCTGGGCGATCAGGCCGTTGGAGTAGCTGACCTGATCTTCGGCAGCAACCTCAAAGTTGGAGCAGAAAACCGTTCCTGATACGAACACTCTGCCTTCTCCCACCTGCTCTGTTGCCATGGCAACTACATCGCCTTTCTTTACTACGGCCGTGTCTTCGTCATACTGCGTGCTGTAGTTGAGGACAGGCTTGTCGTGACCCTGGGTAGGAGCCTTGCTGTTGATGGAATATGTGGTATCATGGCCATAAACTATAGCCTGGCCATCTCCTACGCTTACGGAACATCCGGAATAAGAGCTGTAGGCAAGACCGGATTCCACAACGCCTTCAAGCACCTGCTGAACGGCCGGATCGGCACTTTCTGTGTTGAAATCGTCAAAATACAATCTGTAAGGCTGTCCGCCGTTTTCATCCTGGTCTATAAGCTCGTCATCGTTTACCCTCATGGTGGAGCCGATGGCTTCAAGCAGCTTGTTGGCCTGCTCATAAGTGGTGTACGGAGATCCGCTGTTGGCGTCCTGATAGTCGGCCAATCCGCATACTATAACTGTACCTCCGCCTTCCACATAGTCGGCTACCAGCTGTACAAACTCATCCTCAAATACGCTCGGCACCGCATCGCCGGTGTAGTCGCTGGTGTATTTGAGCGGAGCTGAGATCACAAACAGAGAAATGTCCTTCAGAGTTTCAGCCGTGATCTTTTCTCCCGGCTGAGCTATCCTGACCTGTATATTATCAGCTGTTCCCATGTTGATGAAGTTGGTCATATTGCCCGAATAGTAGCCGTTCACATAGTCATTATAGTGGGTGCCGTCTATGAGCACCTTGGTGGCTATGGCCGGGTCGGATACGCTCAGCTTGAGCACATCAGTAAATGTAAATTCTTCCCCGCCTATATCGGCTGTCATCCGGACATTTATGTTGAACCCGCCTGCCTGGTCCGCCGTATACGGGAAGCCGTATTCATAGGAAGTCCTGGCTCCCACAACACCGCCATCGCCTATGGACGATACATCAGCAGTGTGGAAAGGTTCATCCTGACCTTCCATGGTATAAGTCAGTGAAGTTACTGTCATATCTTCTGAAAGGTTGTTGAATATCTGGCTGGAAATGTTTATGGTGTCTCCCTTTATAGGAAGAGCCACATCGCTGGCAGTTTTGGATATGCCTGCGTTGACGCTTTCTCCTACCCATACAGGGGCAGTTACGGCGATGTTCTTGTCTGCCTGGGTGACACGGATGTAGTAATATCCGTATGTAGCCGGCAGATCTTCAAAAGTCAGGTCGGCAGAGCCGCCGTCAAAGGTCTGTTCTGCCAGAGTCTGTCCTCCGTTTACTATGACTTCCACCTTTGTCTGACCGGCATTATCGGTAGGGTCATTGATGGATACTTCAATGTCTATAGCCTCCTGATCGTCAAGGATCGAGCCCATGGCATTGCCGTTGAGGGTATACAGGATAGCCAGGTCGTTATCTTCCGTTGCGTAAACCCTGTAGTTCTTCATGGCGTCATATATCGATTCCTCTGACAGGTCTTCGGCCAGTACGACACTGCGGGCAGTATTGGAATCTCCCCAGTTTCCTTTGTGGTTATCCTGGTTGTTGGTAGGAGCCACATGCCAGCCCTTGTCAAGGGCACGGGTGTAGTATTCGTATGATGGGAAATATCCGCTGCTTCCGATGGCTCCCTCTCCGTTGCCCACTTCTATGAGGGTCATCTGATTATCTATTACTGTGTCATAGAGGGCAAAGTCCATGAAATCTCCGAATGTATCTCCCGGATGGTTGAACTGGGAGATAGTCTGCGGATTTTCGTTGAGGGTATCGAAATATGCCTGCAATACTTCGTAGTTGTCGCCTTTTTTGTAAGGAGCATAGTTGCGGCTTTCAAATCCGTCGGAGTTGAAAGTGTTGATATGTCCCGGAGCTCCTCCGGACCATGTCATCTCAAAGCCATAAAGTCCTACGAAAGTACCGTTTTCCCTTGCTGTTATCTCTCTTGCCCCGGAACGGCCTTCAGCCCACTCGCTGCTCAGTTCCTCAGCGTTTTCATCGTCCATATGCACTCCGCCGTCATTGTCGAAGGAGTTGGAGTGGTCGGTCAGCGCCAGGAAGTCCAGATTGGCCACCTTTGAAGCGTGATCAAAGGCCTGGGCAACCGTTCCTGTTCCGTCAGAAAGATTGGTGTGAGCGTGGAGCTGTCCGAAATACAGCTCATAATCGCCTATGTTCACAGGGGCTTTATAGGTGAAAGTATATATTTCTCCGGTCTGCGCCTCTGCTTCATCAGTTGCCGCCTTGTAGGCAACAGCCTTTATTATTACCGGCTTATCCTTTTCCGGAGTTTCCTCGATGGTCAGAGGGCCGGTATATTTCTGTTCATCCGTTACCTGAGGATCGGCAGGCTGACTGCCGTCTGTCGACATGGTATAATAGATATCCGTACCTTCGGCTGAATTGAGGGTTATGACCTGCCCTGCTTCAACGGAAGTCCCGCTCTTAGGGTCAGCCTCGACTTCAAGTCCCTCTACGGCCGGCTGGTCAGGGTCTTCTGTCCCAGGTTCGTCACTTATCACATAAAAGCTAAGGGCGAACAGGTCTTCGCTGCCGGAGGCTATATTGTGGTAAGAACTCCAGTTATTCTTCTCCGCATACCATTCCATATAGGAATTACGAACAGTGTTCTTTATGTAATACAGCCCGTTTCCGGCGTCTTCCAGTACCCACTTGTCGTTCTTTTCTCCAAGAGGCATGCTGGAGAAGCTGTCTCCCATGGCTATGTTCTGACCGCCGTAGGAGAAGCTGTAGGTCCCGTCTCCGTTGTCTATGACAGTCCAGATGTCTTTATCAGTATATCCGGAAATCTGGCCATCAGTTCCAACAGTCACATCTGTGCCCTTGTTGTAATAACCGTTGTATTCTCCGGACAGAGCCTTTCCATATGCCGGATTGTAGATGACTACTCTGTCTCCGTCCTGTAGCGTAGCCGTCTCCGGTGCATAATAGAACTGGAAAGTATAGATAGCTTCATCGCTATTTGAGTTCATTCCATATGTGGTAAAGGCATTGCTGTAGTATTCGACATACTGCGGATTTCCGTTGTACTGAGCTTCTGTGTTCTTGATGAACCAGCCGCCGCTGGTCTCTTCCAGAGTCCACTGACTGTACTGTCCGGCCTCTGCTTCAAGAGTCAGGGCGTTGCCTGTAGCTCCGCTGGTCAGGTATTTTCCGTCAGCTTTGATATGATATACATCTCCTGCTGCTCTTGTGGAAGTTCCTGCTTCTTCAACGGTGAACACCACATTGTCCGCATCGGTCGTGAGCTTTCCGTCCTCGACTTTTGCATCTGCTCCTGCAAGGCCTTTGTTGCCAGCTTCTGTTGAAATGGCTTTTTCAGCCGACGGCAGGTATATCACTACCTGATCGCCGTCCTGAAGTTCATTTACAAGAGTTCCGGCTTTATCAACAGTATACTCCACCTGCTGCATTGCGCTGAAAGCCCCTCCGAGGACTGCCACCGCTTTGAGGGTGCAGTTTTCGGTTATGACCGGTTTGTTATCGCCGCTGTACAGCTGACGGCCGGCGTTGGCTGGATCTGCCGGATCACTGCCATCCAGAGTATAATATATCTGAGCTCCCGATGTGAAGCTGGTGAGGGTTATCTCTGTCCCGGCAGTCACCGTGCCCGACTGCGGCTGTGCCTGCGGAGACGCTACGGCAGTCTCTCCGCCGCTTCCCTCAACGAATTTGTACAGGGTGAACTCGGAAGGGTAACCGTTTGGATTACCGTCAACCGTTCCATTTTTATATGCTCTGAATTTGTTTTGGCTGCTTTTATTGCTGGCCAGTCTGACGGTATCTTCTCCTGTTCCCGAGAAAGTAAACTTACCGCCGCTTTCGGACCAGTCCCAGCTGTATTTAGCGCCCTCGATGCCGTTTTCATTTCCGCCTTTCGGAGCAATGGATTGTCCGTTGCTGTCCGTTAAGGTGACGCTGCCGCCGTCAACGGCGATCTGATACCAGGCATCGCCTGGGTCTGATATGCTGGCCATCTGGTCCGGCACGCCCATTTCTGCAGCATATAACCATGTCCCTTCAAGGGGGCCGGGCGCATATCCCGTATCAGTGACCAGGACATATTTGCCGTCGGTAAACTGTGAAGAGTCGGTTATCTTCTCATAAGTTCCCGTAGACGATGCAAATACGGCGGTTGGTATACCCGTAAGCACCATGGCAGCCACCAGCAAAACGGCAAGTATCTTTCGCCTGTAATTTTTGCTCTTCATCTGCTCTTGTCCTCCTTTGCCTTAAATTTCATAAACAAATGAATCTATCTTAACGACCGCTCTTTTGCCCCGACATTACTGCGGCGCTTATAAGAGCTACGATCGGAACTGTCAGCAAGATCCCGACGGCGCCCGATATGCTCTGGATTATCTCTATACATATGTAGTCCGTGTTGATAAGCTGGCGGAAAGGTATGTCGTATGTCTGTACCAGTATGAGCATGTTCAGGGACGAACCGGCGAAAGCCAGGATCAGAGTATTGGCCATAGTGCCCATGGCGTCTTTTCCGATGTTCATTCCCGACTTGAAAAGTTCCTTTGCCGTCGCCTTGGGGTTGTTTATCCTCAGCTCATTGACCGATGAGGCAATGCCCAGGGCCACATCCATTACCGCTCCCAGGGCGGAGATCAGTACGCCGCAGACGAGAAGGCCGCTGATCTTTAAGCCTTTGTCGGCTCCGTAGAGGATGAGGTTTTCTGCCTCCGTCATATTAAATCCGTTGATCGGCGTTATGGCCCCCACAAGGGCGGCGATGATCCCGGCCGTAAGCACTCCAATGAAACACCCCAGCACAGTGCAGAAAGTTTTCCGCGAAAGACCGTTGAGCAAGATCAGCGCTCCGGCAGAAGTCACGCCTATGACAGCCACCGTCACCGGTATGACCGGCAGGCCTATCATAACAGCCGGTATGAGAACAAACCATATGCAGGCCAGAGTGAACAAAAGTCCCAGCAACGCTCCAATGCCTTTCTTTCCGCCCAGGACAGCCAGGAGCACAAAGAAGATCAGCACAAAGGCGCCTACCACTATTCCCCTGTCATAGTTGAACACAGAAGCGTAATACGCCCCGTCCTCATCGGTCATGATCCGGACGATGATATTGTCGCCTTTCTCCAGGTCCACATTGAAAAGAGCGCTCATATAATTGGTAAGGCTCATTATCTCGTCTTTGTGGTCTCCGGTGAGTATGCGTATTTCCAGTTCCTGAGTGCCTACGCGTCTGCCCTCCGCATTGTCATAGTCCGGCTGGGCATCATCAGAAAGCACCGCCGTCACTTCGGCTTTTTCAAACACCATCTGGCTGGCGCTGGTCGGGACATGGTCTGCGGCCGCTTTGTTGAGTAGTACGGCGCAGACGGCAACTGCGGCAAATAATACGATCACGATCATCAGACATATCCTGTTGTCCCTGAGTTTTATCCATTCTTTTATTTCTCTTATCTTAGGATCAATATAATTGATTGCTTTTGTTGGCATATCTTAAAAATACTCCTCTCTCTCATAGATTATATAGTCCCTTTATCTTCTGCGGCTATCCCGCCAAGATTAACAAAATGTAAATTCCATGCAAACAGAAGGCAATTTCTGCAAACAAAAAACAGGAGAAAGCTTTTCTCCTGTAAAAAATTTTCACTTTTGCCCTGTGTTTTAAGGAAAAGTAAACTTTTTGCCGTATGTCCGGGGTGTACGCCCATCAAGTTAAACTGCAGCAGGTATGGCCCCATACCATGCCTCATACTTATCCTTTTGGCTTTATAAGGCAGTTGAGCAGGATATAAACTGCCAGCAGGACTGCTGCGGCGGCTGCAACGATACAGTATTTGCAGGCCTCGTCCACAAGGCTGCCGCTGAAATAAATATTGCAGTCAAGAGAGTCCCTCATACCTTCAGTGACTGCGGCTGGAACACCCTCCATTTCCATTTCGGCAAGCACACCATCAAGGCAATGCTCCCTGATAAGCGAGGTTCCATAAGTGCCCGGCAAAAAAACCATTACATTCCGGAGGCCTTCACCAAAAGATGCTATCGGCATATATGCCCCGCATATAAACCCATATCCGGCACTTATCATCGCCCCTACCGCTGAAATCTGTCCCTGAGTAGTGAGAAAGAAGTTTATGACTGATGAGAGGGCTGTGCCAAACAATACCAGCAGCACCACATCCAGTACAAGGCATAGAACATCAGAAAATGTCATATGCCAGCCTGACACACCCATATATCCGAGACAAATGGCGGCTGCCGAAAGGCATATGATAAGAGTTGATATTATAGCCGCTGCATAATAGCTGACTGAAAGGACAGCGCCGTTTATGGGCGATATCCTGAAATCCTTTATATTTCCAGTGGCTTTATCCTGTACCATCAGAAAGTTGGAACAGAAAGCCACCGTAACACAGGACACTGCAAGTATTGAAGATACCAGCTGACCGGATACCAGTCCGTCAATAAGGCCCTCTGATATATCAGCATCCGCAGGTATTCCTGCAGTAAAGCTTTCCCTGTATACTTCTCCAAGAAAAGCGGAGTACAGTACAAGAAGGATCACCGGCGTTATGAGAGATGTGAAGAACATTCCCTTGTCTTTAAAAAAAAGTTTGATATTCCTCTTTATCAGTATGATCACAGTCATTTTTCAGCGTCTCCTGTAAGGTCCTTTCCGGTGACCGCCAGAAAGACATCGTCCATCTTTCCCTTGGTGATCTCAAAATCTTTAAAGGCCTCCGGATATTTAAGTATAAGTTCTGTCGCCGCCTTGGTACTTGGCACGGCAATACGGTAAGCGTCTCTAACGGGAGTATATTCTGCACCCATCTGCTTGACGGTCTGTTCATCCGCACCATAAAGTGTGATAAAATCACCTGTATAAGTATTTTTAAGCTCAAGGGGAGTACCTTCCGCAGCGGTCATACCGCCGTCTATGATCACTACATAGTCGGCTTCTGCAGCTTCTTCCATGTAATGTGTCGTCAGAAAGACGGTCAGGTTCTCATTTTTTCTCAACTCAAAGATGACATTCCATATGCTCTTTCTTGTCTGGGGGTCCAGTCCGGTGGTCGGCTCGTCCAAGACAAGTATCTTGGGCCTGTGGAGCAACGCCCTTGCAATATCGATGCGGCGCCGCTGTCCGCCGGAAAGCTTTCCCACAGCCCGTTTTTTCAGGTCTGAAAAGTCAAGGAGCGCTGCAAGTTCATCAAATCTTTTGCGGAATGGCTGACCACTCATGCCATACAGGACTGCCCTGCTTTCCAGGTTATCATACACGCTGAGGGCTGCGTCAAGGACCGAATCCTGAAAGACCACGCCCAGCTCCCTTTTAATGCCTGCCGCTTCTCTGTCCATATCGCGTCCGTCGATCATAACCTTTCCGCTGTCTTTGGAAAGCTGGCCGCACATGATATTGATGGTGGTAGATTTTCCTGCTCCGTTTACCCCCAGAAAAGCAAACAGTTCTCCTCTTTTCACCTTAAAGCTCAGATCATTTACAGCTTTTAAAGATCCGTACCTCTTGTTCAGACTGTCTATCTCTATGATGTTATCTGTCATATCCCAATCTCTCTATCTGCCGAAATCCTCCATATCAGCCATCAGATACCGGGCAGCCTCATCGGCGTTCTTGTCTCTTATGGCTTCAATGATATCTTTGTGATATTTTGTATCTGCCGGGAAATTTATTTCTTTCCACTGGTTCCAGTAAAACTGGGCATATGCCCTTGTCAATGTGTCAAGAGCCTGTTCCAGCGCCTCGTAAGCGAATCTGTTGCGTGAAAAAGACATGAGCTCCAGGTGGAACTTCTTATTATATTCCCAATGCTTCCAGAAGTCTCTGATGGCTTCCTCTCCCGTACATAGCCTGTCTATTTCCTCCAGTTCTGCCAACTGATGGGGCTCTATGCTGTCTATCACCTGTCTCAGCATTCCTGCTTCAAATGCGGCTCTATAGTCAAGTATATCCTCAATATCGCTTCTGGTGATCCTGACCACCATGTATCCGCACCTGGGTATGCTCTTTAGGACATTTTCACTGCATAGCTGGACCAGCGCCTCTCTCACCGGAGATTTGCTCACATTATATTTTTCCGTCAGCATGCTTTCGCTGAGTATATCATCGGGAGAATACTCTCCCTGTATGATGGCCTCCATTATATGGTCATATACTTTTTTCTTGAGATTTTCTTTGTTCATATCCCTCACGCTCTTTTTATCTACTCACTTAATATATCATCTTCCCTTTTGAAAGTAAAGCTTCCCTTGGCTTGACCTTTGATAATATTTCTGATATTATCAGTAATATAATCAGATTTTAGGAGGTTGCAACCATGATAGACCGTCAGCTTTACGACAACTTTAAAGAAATACTCAGATCCGAGCTGATACCTGCTCTGGGCTGTACTGAACCAGGCGCCATAGCCTACGGCGCTTCTCAGGCAAGGAGCCTGCTTGGGTCCATGCCTGAGTCTATGGAATTATGGTGCAGCGGAAATATCGTTAAAAATGTCAAAGGCGTCATCGTTCCCAATTCAGGCGGAATGAGAGGCATAGAGGCCGCTGCGGTGCTGGGCATGCTTGCCGGCCATTCCCAGCCTGACGACTGTGATCTCGAAGTCCTTAACAGTATAACCTGCGATGATATCTCAGAAGCCGAAAAACTCCTGAAAGAAGGTTTCTGCCAATGCCATCTTGCAGAGGATACGCCCAACCTTTACATAAAAGTCCTGGTAAGAGGCAATGGCCATGAGGCTCAGATAATCATCGAGGGCAGCCATACCAATATCACCGGCCGCATCTTGGATGGCAAGCCCATATATTCAAGCGCATCCTGCTCCGGCGATGATATGGCAGAAAAACTCAAAGACCATCTGTCCGTAAAAAAGATACTTCAATTTGCCGAAGCACTCACAGAAAAAGACGGCAGAGAACTTTTTTCCGCTCAGATACGGGACAATACTGCCATAGCCGAAGAAGGCCTTTCCGGAAACTATGGTGCGCGTGTCGGACAAACTCTGCTAAAGACACGGGATGAAGGATCTGTCAGAGCCCGTGCTGTGGCAAAAGCCGCCGCCGGCTCCGATGCCAGGATGAACGGCTGTACTCTGCCTGTCGTTATCAATTCAGGGAGCGGCAATCAGGGCATAACCGTTACGGTTCCCGTGGTGGAATATGCAAAAGCCGCTGGTGCGGACCAGCTTTCCCTCTACAGGGCCATGGCCATAAGCAATCTCATTTCCATACATATAAAACACCATATAGGAAAGCTCTCGGCTTTCTGCGGTGCCGTAAGCGCTTCCTGCGGAAGCGGTGCAGCGGTTGCTTATCTTCAGGGCGCCGACTATGCACAGATATGCAACACCATCTCCAACACACTGGGCAATGTAGGCGGCATAGTCTGCGACGGAGCAAAGGCCTCCTGTGCGGCAAAGATAGCATCATCTCTGGAGGCGGCTTTTCTCGGATACGATATGGCAAAAGATGACCTTTGCTTCAATCCGGGAGAAGGTTTTGTCGAAGATGATATTGAAGAAACCATAGATAATATCGGAAAGATCGGCAGATACGGAATGAAAAACACAGATAAGGAGATACTCCATCTCATGCTGGGCCATAAAGACTATATCTGCGACTGATCCTGTATTTAAAATGCGCCGGCTGGTAATACCGCCGACGCATTTGTTTTATCTGTTTTCTGACCGTTTTTTCTGACCTGATGCTGCTCCGCCGATACCTGCTGCTGCAATAAGTGCAAGGAGCCAGAGCCTTGCCTGCTCCTGATCGCCTGTTTCAGGTGTCTGAGATACCGCAGTTTCCGCAGCATCGCACCTGACACAGCGTCCGTCCTGATATTCGTGTCCAAGGGCGGCGACGATCTGTCCTTCTTCTACCACCTGACCGCATGTCGGGCAGATGGCATCTCCTGTATATCCTGCTTCGGTACAGGTGGCCTCGATCGTACCGCTGATCTGTACCTGTGCCACATCGTGACTGCATTTTGCTGTTATGCGTCCTTCACCATAAACGCTTCCATATGGTGAATTTTCAGCGGTAATGGTTGGAAGCCCGCTCTGGGCATCTGTCGGGAATGACTCGATGTAATTGGCAAGTACAAGATAGTCTTCCATCACATAGTCGATGATGTTTTCTGCCCCGTCAAACATGGCGAATCCATCACCCAGATCTCTCAGCGTATAATTATATCCGGCCAGGCGATAAGTGCCATAAAGGTCAAGGGGCTCATACCGTCCTGTCTCCCTGTCATAGATCATTACATTCCTCACCCTGTATTCACCCGTCGGGCCGCCTGTCCATACGCCATGTTCATCTGACTGCACGGTAGATCTGATATATGGGTTTATCTCATAGGTAAGTCCTGATACATGCAGGAATCCACCTGATTCAGAATCCGGATTCTCGGCACTGTAGTCTTTGGCACCCCATTCGAGAGCGTCCAGTATCTGCTGTCCTGATACTTCCATGAGACAAGCCACATTTCCGAAAGTGTGTATGTCCTTGCATGAAAGGTAGGTGAGTTCTCCTGTGATCGCGCCGTTCCTTATGCCGCCTCCGTTCATAATGGCAACATCCACATCCATGTCCATTTCATCAAAGAGATAATACAGCGCATCTGCCGTAAAGTCCCCCGTATTGGTCTCCTGCCTGCGTACCAGCCTCCTGCCGTTTTCATCATAGTTATCCAGCACTACCTGCGAATATCCTATGGTCTGCCCCAAGCTCTCCTGTATAGATGATATCCAGCTTTCTTCCACAGCAGCCACCTCCGGGTCCTCTGGCCTTTCTGTAAAATCCGGAATGACATTACCTTCTTCATCCAGGCCTGTCTCAGTGAGAAGCTGTGCGCTCAAAGTACCGCCGGCTGATATGGTCAGTTCCCCAACGCTATCAAAGTATGACCCGGTCTGTGTAAGCAGCACATCCTCGCCGTCTTTATCTTGGATCATCTGCGACTGTATACTGTGATGAGAATGCCCATCTATGAAAGCGTCCAGCCCTGCGGTGTTTGATATCACATCTGTTGACCGCCACGGAGCGGAGCTTTCATCAATACCCAGATGTCCCAGTGCGATCACATAGTCGGCGCCTTCTGCCCTTGCCTGATCTATGGCCTTCTGTACATCATCATACAGAGCCTGTCCGTCGTCCCCGCCTGAAATACCGTATATATAGTTTCCGTCTTCATCCTGGAAATATGCCGGAGTTGACTTTGTGAAAGACTCTGGTGTTGTCACACCGATGAAGGCGATCTTTTTTCCTCCGGTCTCAAAGATCTTGTAGCTGTCCAGCACATTTTCGCCTCTTTTGCCCTCTTTCTCATGGTAGAAATTACATGAGACATATGGAACGGCATAACCGGTCATCACTTCCATTGCCCTGTCCATACCGTAATCAAACTCATGATTGCCCACGGTTGCCAGATCATATCCTGCCATGACCATAAGATCCATTATCATTTCTCCTTTATCCATGGAACCGTATGCTGTTCCCTGGATATGATCCCCTGCGTCTACCAGAAGCACATTTTTATAGCTGTCTTTCAGGTGAGCAAGCTTCGCATAGTTCCATCCTGCTTCATCACCGCTGTTGTTGTCTATATATGAGTGGATATCATTGGTGTACAAGATCGTTATCTCTTCTTCCTGAGCCGCTGCCGACTGCGGCACTGCAAAAGTAAATGTCATGCACAATGCAAGTAACGCTCCCATGATCGCTCTTTTTCCCTTTTTCATAACATCTCTCCTATCAAGCTTTTTCTTCTTTCATGATATCCCTTATATTTTAAACCGTCCTCATAAATAAGTAAAATATATATTAAAATCTTAAAAGCCTTTGAACGCCAGGCATGCGGGCAATCGGATGTATGGTTATGGCCTTTTGTCATAGGCTGCCGGCAGCCTTTGGGCAGGGGGCTTTGCAGAAAGGGACTTCACAGGAAACTTTGCAGCAGCTGGCTCCACAGGAAACTTTGCAGCAAGGGGGTCTCCCCCTAAAACTTATGTTTTATTGATTTAAGGGGGAGCGGCTACACCTAAAACAGATATTTTTCGTTTTTCAGGGGGACCGCTTCCCCCTTATTTTTTTAGATCAAGGTTTTCAGGGGGACCACGGAAAGGGAGTAAAGAGCGTCTATCCATGGATTTCTGTCGTTTTGACAATTTTACTTGTCAAAATAGTCCCTAAAATGCCGTTCTCACTCCCCCTGAAAGGGACAGAATGCATGATTCCGGTGTAGTCGCTCCCCCTGATTCTATGTTTTCCTCCGTTTCAGGGGGAGCGCATCTCAGTATAACCTTATTTTTCCTTACCGGCATGAATGTCTGCCTCTGCCCCATGTTCAACATCTTTATATAACCTGTCCGGCGTTTTTAAAAGCTCAGCTCTTTTCTCATGGCCGAAAGGGCGTTTTTTTCAAGCCTGCTGACCTGAGCCTGAGATATGCCTATCTCTTTTGCCACTTCCATCTGGGTCTTTCCTTCAAAAAAACGGATGTTGAGTATGTGTCTTTCCCTGGGAGTCAGCTTGTCCATCGCTTCAGAAAGGGATATGTTTTCTATCCATCTGGCATCTGTATTTTTGCTGTCGGAAACCTGGTCCATCACATATATGGCATCTCCATCGTCGTGGTAAACAGGTTCAAACAGTGACACCGGCTCCTGTATAGATTCCAGCGCCGTCACCACATCTTCTCTTTCGACTCCCATGTACTGGGCTATCTCGCTGACCGATGGATCGTACTGCTTTTCACGGGCGAGAGTTTCCTTTGCCTGCAGCGATCTGTAGGCAAGATCTCTCATGGATCTTGATACCCTTATGGCATTGTTGTCCCGAAGGTAGCGTCTGACTTCTCCTATGATCATCGGCACAGCATAAGTTGAGAATTTCACACCGTGGCTCATGTCGAAATTTTCCAGGGCTTTTATCAGCCCTATGCAGCCAACCTGGAAAAGGTCATCTGGATTTTCTCCCCTGTTTGCGAACCTCTGTATCACGCTGAGGACCAGCCTTAAATTGCCATTTATGAACTTTTCCCTGACAGAAGTGTCGCCTCCTTTGATCCGTTCCAGCATTTCGGTCATTTCCGCCTCTTTGTAAAGCGGCAGTTTGGCAGTGTCCACACCGCAGATTTCAACTTTATTAGCCATAATACACACCAATCCTATCAAAATATTATATTTTAGTTATGTACTGTGGCTGTCGTGTTTATGTGTGCCAAAGTGTGGGAAATGACCCTGATCCGGCATGTATGCCGGCGCTGGCTGCCATGCGTCCCGATATTATCCCAGCTTTTTGATTTCCTTTTGAAGCCTTGATATTATCCGTTTTTCCAGACGTGATATGTAGGATTGTGATATCCCCATCCGGTCGGCTACTTCCTTCTGGGTCATCTCTTTTCCGCTCTTCAGGCCGAATCGCATTTCCATCAGCTCCTTTTCTCTCGGCTCCAGTTTTTTCATTGCGCCGTATAGTAATTTTCTGTTGACCTCATCCTCAAGCCGATGGTATACCACATCGTTTTCTGTCCCAAGGATATCCGAAAGGAGAAGCTCGTTGCCATCCCAGTCCACATTGAGAGGTTCGTCAAGGCTGACTTCGCTTTTGAGCTTTGAGGTTCGTCTCAGATACATGAGTATCTCATTCTCAATGCATCGGGAAGCATAAGTGGCCAGTTTTATGTTCTTTTCCGGTTTAAAGGTATTGACCGCCTTTATAAGACCGATGGTGCCTATTGATATGAGATCCTCAACATTTACGCCGGCGTTTTCAAACTTTTTGGAAATGTAAACGACCAGCCTGAGATTTCTTTCTATTAGGATGCTTCTGGCTTCCTGACTGCCTTTTGCATATTCTTCCAGCAATTTTGCTTCTTCATCTTTTGCAAGCGGAGGCGGCAGCACATCATTTCCCCCTATATAAAGAAGGGCTCTGGCTTTATATCTTATCATCTCCCTGATCCTGCCCGCCAGTTCGCCGGCCCTCGTCAGCGGCCGGAACATTATCTCCTTATACATCTTGCAGAAGCCCTCCTTCTAAAAAGTCTCTGTTCAAAAGTACCTCAAAATCTCCGAAAGTTCCCTGATAAAATGCTACATAGGCTTCTTCGATCCTATGATGCCTGAACATTATCATGTCTGTCCTGAGACCGTCGAGGCTGCCCTTATCAACGCCCACGGCTTTGTAAGGGATCACTCTGTATCTCTGTGGAAGGTCATAAACCTTAAAGGGCAGTTTTTCAGCCCCTCTTTTGTCTATCAATACCACCGGTTTATCGGTAAGAGGTTCCCTGAGCTGATTGCCCGAATCAACAAACGCCCTGAAATAAAAAGGTTTCCCGTCTATGACAAGGCAGACCCGGCCCCTGGCGGCTATATCGCCAGCCCTGCCTCTTATCAGTCTTACAAACCAGTATGTGAGCCCGAAGGCCAATATTCCCGAAAACAAAAGCCAAAGATATGTGACTGCGTCCATATATATTATGCCCTGATGGGATATGACCGGTTCCTGACGCCACAGCAGAATGGCCATGGCGGCGCCTCCGGACAGAAATGTCAGCACAAGGAGAATCGCAGAAGTCTTTAATATGTTCCTCAGCCCAAAAGCAGCGGCCGCACATGCCGCCCCGGCTCCTATCCTGACTGCCGCTGACATCAGGCTGCCGACAGGCAGGAAGATAATGAATCCGCTCAGTCCGCACAGGACTGCCGCTGCCAGCGCCCGCGCCGCCGAAGGCATATATCCTGCGACTTTGCCGGTCAGCAGTATCAGGAGAAGCCCTGCTATGAAGTTTTCTGCAAATAAATATTCTCCATAAATGACCATCTCTCACCTCACCTGACAATCATACACCGTCAGGTGTGCAAAGTATGTCGAAGCCCGTCGCCGCCTGGAAATTTTTTCGGCCGGGCAGGATCCTATGTCCGCCCGGCCGTTACAGCTCATGGTACCATGATATATTTTTTCTTCCCTTTTTCATCCCGGGATATCTGATAAATTCCCCGCGGCTTTATCTGTTTTCTCTCAAAAACCGACATTACATCTTCTGCAGAAGATGTTTTCAGATATACTCCCGTACTGCACGATCTTGCCAGTTCAGCCGGCAGACGCCTGAGACTGGCGCTGATGCCGGCCTCCCGGAGCATATCCTGGGCATAAGCCGCTTTATAGAATGAGGAAAAGGAAATGATATATTCTTTTCCCATCCATCTGCCTCCTTATATGGTTCATCCTGAATGCTCATCTTGGGTATGTATCGGCAATCTTCATCAGAACAGGCCGTCGAAAAACCTTGACACCAGTTCTCCGAAGGAGGCTTTATTGACATCGCCGTCGGCAACAAGAGGATATTCCCCGATCTTTTCTTCCCCATCATATACGGCCAGCTTACCTATCTCATCTCCTTTGATAAGAGGGAGCTTGACTTTTTTATCTATGGTGGCCTTTGTGACCACCGACTCTGTCTCTCCTTTACTTACCAGAGCGGTTATCCTCTCAGCAGCTACTGCATTTACTTTGCGGGGTGTACCTTTTTCTACATCTATCTCCTCAAAGACATCCCCTTTTTCGGCCACCACATGGGTCTCATAATTGGCAAAGCCATAGTCCAGTATCTTTGAAACCTCCTGATTTCTTTTGTCTGATGTTTCACATCCCAGCACAACGGCGATCAGGTGTGTGTCTTCCCTTGTGGCAGATGCGGAAAGGCAATAGCCTGCATCTGCAGTATAACCTGTCTTGATACCGTTGCATCCCTGATACTGGCGTATAAGCTTATTGGTATTGGTAAGTCCGAATTCCTTTTCTTTTCCCGGCAGACCGACGGTCATGGTGTCTTGCCATGTTGTGAACCATTCTCTTGTCTTTTCATGCTTGTAAAGTTCCATAGACATTATCGCTATATCATATGCGCTGGAATAGTGATCTGCCACAGGCAAACCGTTGGTGTTTACAAAATGCGTGTCCCGCATACCAAGCTCTTCTGCTCTTTTGTTCATCCTTTCCACAAAGATCTCCTCACTGCCTGCCACATATTCGGCCAGGGCCACACATCCGTCATTGGCGCTGGCCATTGCGACGCCCTTGAGCAGCTCTTCAACGGTATGTGCCTCACCTGCCTCCATATACATCTGGCTTCCGCCCATGGAAGCTGCTCTCTGTGAGATCGTCACTTCATCTGTAAGGTCTATCTTGCCGTCATCCACCGCCTCCATGACCAGCAGCATCGTCATGATCTTTGTCACGGAAGCAAGGGGCAGTTCGTCATGGGCATCCTGCTGGAACAGTACCTGGCCTGTGTCTGCATCTACCATGACTGCGCCTTTGGCCTCCACCTCAAAAGGCGCTTTTTCTTCCTCTGCCGGCACTTCATCGCTTACGGTCTCAAGTTCAATGGGCTCCTGTTTCGGCAATAGATGTCCTACTCCTGCAAAAGCGCAGAGTATAGCGGCGCATCCTGCCGCTGTGATGATGATCTTCTTTTTTAAATCCATAAAAAAGCGCCGTCCTTTCAACATATATGCTCTCTAAGAATATATGTCGCAGGCGGCGCGTTATGCCAGTCCTTACAGTCCTATGATCTCCTTTATCAGCTTCGGCGTCTGTATCGGTTCTTTCCCTATCTTAAAAGCGGCCTGTGCTTCTTTGGCAGCATTGTCCAGCTTTGCTCCGTCATTTCCGTAGATGACCGCCATAACATCTCCCTTGCAGACTTTATCTCCGATCTTCTTGCAGACATATATGCCGGCGGAAAGATCTACAGAATCTTCCTTGGTAGCTCTGCCGGCGCCTGTATGCTGGGAAGCGAGCCCTATACGCCTTGCTTCTATCTTTTCCACATATCCGTCAGTATCTGCCTTCAGTTCTCTTTGCATACTATGCTGCGGGAACAGGGAATAATCTTCCGTAACAGCAGGATTTCCCCCCTGAGCCGCAATGAATTCCCTGAGTTTGTCAAGTCCCCGTCCGTCCTTCAAGGCTTGGGCGGCCAGTTTCATGCCTTCGTCAGGGCTTTCGGCTTTTCCGCCAAGGTATACCATGATGCCGCCAAGCTTTTCGGCCAGTTCCGTAATATCTGCAGGGCCGCGTCCCTTGAGAGTCTCGATGGCTTCGATCACTTCAAGGCTGTTGCCCACGGCCTTTCCCAGCGGCTGTCCCATCTCGGTTATGGCTGCCACCGTACGGCGGCCTGCAGCCTTGCCGATCTTTACCATCAGCTCTGCCAGCGTAATCGCACCATCCAGATCTTCCATAAAAGCGCCGTCTCCGCACTTGACATCAAGGACTATGGCGTCACTTCCAGCGGCCAGCTTCTTGCTCATTATGCTTGATGCAATGAGTCCGAAATTGTCTACCGTTGCAGTCACATCCCGCAGAGCGTATAATTTTTTGTCTGCCGGCGTAATGTGCGCGGTCTGGCCAATAACTGCCATTCCCACTGTATTGACCTGACTGAGGAATTCCTCAGAGGAAAGAGATGTCTTCATTCCTGGTATGGATTCCATCTTATCTACGGTACCACCCGTGAATCCCAGGCCCCGTCCGCTCATCTTGGCAATGGGAACTCCAAGAGAAGCAGCAAGCGGCGCTACCACAAGGGTTGTCTTATCGCCCACTCCTCCGGTTGAATGCTTGTCAACTTTTATTCCTTTTATGGGTGACAGGTCTATCGTATCTCCAGAATATCTCATGGAATCGGTCAGATAGAAAGTTTCTTCTTCGTCCAGTCCCTGAAAATATATGGCCATAAGCAGGGCTGATGCCTGATAGTCCGGAATGTCTCCTGCCACATATCCGTCTATGAACCATCTGATCTCGTCTTTTGAAAGTTTTTTTCCATCTTTCTTCTTTTGTATGATGTCCACCATGTTCATTTCAAGATCACCTCTTTAAAGCTATCTCCTATTGATGTAGGTTCTGCCCCTAAAATGTCTGCTACAGTCGCTCCAACATCGGCGAAAGTCTTTCTTATGCCCAGGTCCGCTCCGGCTTTGACTTTTTCTCCATAAATCAGTATCGGGACATATTCCCTCGTATGGTCGAATCCGCTGTGTACCGGGTCGTTACCGTGATCTGCGCATATCATCAGAATATCCTCGCTGTCCAGGGCTTCGATAAGCTCCGGTATGCGGCTGTCAAATTCCTCTATGCATCTGCCATATCCTGCAGGGTCTCTCCTGTGTCCATACTGGGAATCAAAATCCACTAAATTTGTGAATATGAAACCGTCAAAATCCATCTTCATGGCTTCTATGGTCTTATCCACTCCGTCCATATTGCTGTCGGTGTGGACAGCCTCGGTGACGCCCCGGCCGTTGAAGATATCCCTTATCTTTCCAACGGCATATACAGTCTTGCCCGCCTTGCTTACCTTGTCCAGGACAGTCTCCTCCGGCGGCGACACGGCATAGTCTTTCCTGTCTGATGTCCTTACCCTCTTGCCGTCCTGTATCACATAAGGCCGTGCGATCACACGGCCGCAGGCCACATCACCCACCAGGAGCTTTCTGGCCGCTTCACATATCTCATACAGCCTTTCCAGCGGGATCACATCAATATTGGCTGCGATCTGGAAAACGCTGTCGGCCGATGTATATACGATAGGCCTGCCTGTAGCCTCGTGTTCAGGTCCCAGCTGTTCTATGATCTCTGTACCGGAAGCCGGATAGTTACCCAGCACTTTTGTACCGATGGCTGTTTCAAAAGCTTTGATGAATTTTTCCGGAAAACCATCAGGATAAGTCTTGAAAGGCGTGTCTGTATATATGCCGGCTATTTCCCAATGTCCGGTTATGGTGTCCTTGCCCTTTGAGATTTCCCCCATCTTGCCGTAGGCCCCCATAGGATCCGGACATGCCAGATCGTTGAAAGAAACTCCGTCAATATTGCCGATACCCAGTCTTCTGAGGTTCGGTATGTCAAATTTATTTTTTTCTTTGGTCATTACGGCCGCGATGTGGCCGAAAGTGTCCGCCCCATCATCGCCATAAGCCGCCGCATCAGGCAGAGCTCCAACTCCCATGCTGTCTGTCACTATCAATATAACTTTGCTCATGATCTTACCTCCTTTGGCCGGGCTCCCAGATAATCCAGGGATACCAGTTCATATCTGACTCCGTTGAATATTCCTTTCATGCCTTTTGGGAAAACTTCTTTTCCGTGAAGATGCCCGTAGACACATGTCTTGACTCCGTAGCTGCTCATCAGCTCTGTGAATCCAGACGGCTGGAGCTTGTCATTTGTAGGCGGAAAGTGCAGAACGCCTATGATCTCGTCTGCTCCTTTTTTTACACCGTCTTGCAATGACATCTCCAGGCGCATGAGTTCTCTTTCGTATATCTTTTTATCATCCTGCCCGAAAAAGTCATCTCCCGGACATATCCATCCGCGGCTGCCGCAGACTGCGATCTTTTTTTGGGTTTCCAGGATTTCCGGCGAACCGCTTTCCGGCGGACTGCATTCAGGTGAACCGCTTTCCGGCGGACTGCTTTCCGGAGGACCTCCGGCAGTCACTATCTCGGCCGTATTCTGTACAAAAATGAGATTTTCATCTCCGTAAAGGCGGTTGAGTTTTCCTGCAGACTGCCACCACAGGTCATGGTTTCCTTTGAATAGCAGTTTTTTTCCGGGCAGTCCCCTTATCCACTCAAAGTCGGCTGCAGCCTCCTCAAGCCTCAATCCCCAGGAAATATCCCCGCATATTATCACTGTATCTACAGGCGATATTTCTTTCATCCAGTTGGCCCTCAGCCTTTCAGCATGATTGACCCATTCTTCCCCAAACCGATCCATGGGCTTTTCCACTCCTGGCCCAAATGACAGGTGCAGATCGCCTATTGCAAATATCTTCATATATCATTCCTTTTCATCGTATGTGCCGTATGGGATGCTCTCATCCGAGCCTTCACCTGTGTCCGCGGCATAGGCGCCGAAACTCTGATCCGGTCCGCCAGATCCCTGTTCCTGTCGGACTGGTCCAAGGTCATCTTCTACTGATCCCCGTCCGGTTCCGCCAAGGCTGAAGATCTCATCGGCCTTCTGTTCCGGCAGTTTGGTCACCTTATTGAGCTGGCGCATTATCATATTTGTCCTTGTTCCGATCAGTTTATCAAGATCATCGTTGGCCCTCTCGATCTTTAAGCGTGTTGAAGCCAGAACAGTCCCGAATTTTTCAAACTCTGTCTTTACGGCACCTAATATATTCCATACCTCGCTGGAGTGTTTTTGAATCGCCAGAGTCCTGAATCCCATCTGAAGGCTGTTTAGCAGTGCAGCCATTGTTGTCGGCCCGGCGATATTCACCTTGTAATCCCTCTGCAGTATCTCAAGAAGTCCCCTGCGCAGTACCTCAGCATAAAGTCCCTCAAACGGCAGGAACATGATGGCAAAATCTGTAGTCTGAGGAGGTTGGATATATTTGTCCCTTATATCTCTGGCTTCTTTTTTTATGACTGTTTCCAGGTTCTTCCCGGCTTCTTCTATCATAGCCATATCACCTGTCTCGTATGCATCCATCAGCCTGGCATAGGCGTCACCCGGAAATTTGGCATCGATGGGAAGCCACACATGACCATCGCCGCTTCCCGGAAGCTTTACTGCAAACTCTACCCGCTCGGCGCCTGTGCCTTTGACATTGACATTTTCTTCATACTGTTCCGGCGAAAGGATCTGTTCCAGTATAGCGCCCAGCTGCACTTCTCCAAGTATGCCCCTGGTCTTTACATTGGAAAGGACTTTTTTCAGATCGCCTACTCCGGCAGCAAGGTTCTGCATTTCTCCCAGCCCTTTATAAACTGCCTCCAGCCTTTCGCTGACAACCTTGAAAGACTGTCCTATCCTGTCCTCCAGAGTTTTCTGGAGTTTTTCATCTACAGTCTGGCGCATTTGCTCCAGTTGTTTGTTGTTGTCCTCGGTCAGGGCAGAAATCTTTCTTTCCATGGACATGCGTATGTTCTCCAGCTTCTGCTCGTTTTCTACTGCCATGGCGGAAAATCTGGTGTTCAGATCCTTGAGCCTGTTGTCCACCGCCTCCGCCGAAGTCTTTTGATTGGCAGAGATCACTTCTCCGAATGTCTGAAACGATGTCTGTATGGTCTGCACCGTGGCCTGCTGGCTCCGGTGCATGGCTTCCAGTTCTCTTGACAGGATCTCATCGTCTCTGGTGGTATTATTAAGCTGTTCACTGAGCTTTTTGCTGTTTGACACGGCCATGGCCGCCAGTATGACCGAAATGGCGGAAACTGCCAAAAGTATGTATATAAGTATAGTATCTGTCATCCTTACCTCTCTGGTTGTCTTGTACTTTCGCGGCGCATCCTCTGTGCTGCGGCATTTTCTTTAATTTATATATTTTACCATAGCTTGTTTTTTTAAACAACAGTTTGTGAGGGCAGATACCAACATTGTGAGGGCAGATGCCAACATTGTGAGGGCAGATACCAACATCCTGCAGCGGAAGAAAGATACCGCATGCCAGAGCCGCTGTGCCTGTCTGCTCCAGATCTGAGGCAAGGGTATCTCCCCCTGAAACCAATGTTTTTTCGTTTCAGGGGGATCGGCTACACCTAAAATGAAGTTTTTTCTTTAGTTGGGGGGGTCGGCTCCCCCTGATTTCTTTTGTTTGTGAATTTTAGGGGGAACTAAGGCAAGGGAGTGAGGGGTATTTTTTACTGTTTTTCGCCCTTTTGACAATTTTACTTGTCAAAACAGTCCCGCAGCAGTTAATCTTACTCCCCCTGAATAACTTATTATTTTGATCTAAGGGGGAGCCGATCCCCCTGGATCCTTATTTTTTCCATTATAGGTGGACTTTGTCTCAACGAATCTCAGCATTTCTTTCTAAAACCTGTGAGACCTGAGTTCCCTGCGGACTATCAGCATTTGCTGTCTGTTCTGCGCTGAGGGCGTTAATTTTCGCTGAGCAGCCGTTAATTTTGTGCACTGATGATGTTTGAACATCATGCGAATCTAAAATACAAGTTCGGGAATCGGCACTTTTGGGCCGAAGGGTATTATGTCAGCACAGTAGGGTTGAATGATGAGACGATCAGGAAATACATCAAAGAGCAAGAGAAGCATGACATGGCGATGGATAAGCTGAGCGTGAAAGAATACGAGGACCCATTCACATAGAGAGAAGCCCCTTCAGGGGCGGCCAAAGAGGTAAGAGCAATAAGGCTTGAACGAAAGAGAAAGCCCGCGTCTTTAGGCGCGGGCTAGCAGCGGGGGCTTATAGCCCCGGTTCGAACCACCCGTTTTACGGGTGGCACCGATTTGTTTGTCATCTGCCCATTTATGTAAGGAGGGTATGTTTTTTGGTTAAAGTTTTTCTTCTTCCATAAAACGCGCGTTGGTTCCGTGTATATCGAAGAATTCTTTTGATGCTCTTACGCCGATTTCATGCGGGTATTTCTGTATATTCCTTATACAAGCATCCTCATCTATGGTCAGAATTCTCTGATCTTTCATGATTACGCGCCCATTTACCGCTGACAAGGCAACTTCACATCCCCTTGCGCTATAAACCAAATTGGGAACTATATTGCGCATAGGGTAAGTATACACGGGCTGCATAGATGGATAATTCAGGTCAACTGCTATGAAGTCAGCCTGCTTGCCTCGCTCAAGAGACCCTGTCTCATCATCCACTCCTATCGCCTTCGCTCCTTCTATGGTGGCCATACGCAGAGCTTTCCACGCCGGCATGATTTCCGGATCACGGTATTTCAGTTTATTGAACATACATACATTTTTCATCTCATGTATAATGTTATGACAATTATTTCCCGGCGCCTGATCTGATCCAAGAGCCACATTCCCGCCGGCCTCCTGGAATATTACGCTAGGGCAGACCATTCCGTCGATGATCCCGATGGAAGCCGGGTTCACTACCATTGAAGCTCCGCTCCTTGCGATTATTCTGGTTTCTTCGTCATCGCACTCTGTAAGATGTACTGCGATCAGTGAATCATCCAGATACCCAAGGTCCTGGAGAAATTCCGTAGTACGCTTTCCATAGCGGTTCTCAACCTGATAGAGTTCTCTGTCGCCCTGCTGCACATGCATATGTATTTTGGTTTTGCGTTCCTTGGCGATTTTCTGTATTTTCAGAAGCAGAGGAACGCTGACAAAATCTACCCCCTGCGGACCGAACAGGATCCGAATCCTCCCGTCACCTTTGCGATGCCACTTATCAAACAGTTCCAAGTTCCGGGCCAGCTCTTTCTCTCCTTGCGAATCGTCCATTTCATATAGCTCTCCCGGCTTATATATCCTTCTCTTTGCCGCGCGGATAGTTTGAGCAATGTTTCCTCTGGCGCCGATCCTGTCGATAAACTGGCAAACATGATCCATTTCCGCATCATAATCGCCTAATGTGGTCGTACCTGCTTTTATCGCTTCTATGATAGCCACTTCGCTTCCGGCGTTCCGCTCATCAACAGTCACAGCATTATCAAACGGCTGCAATCCATACATCATCCAGTTTTTAGTATCCTGTGCAAGCCCTCGCATAATGTTACAGGCCGTATGCATATGTCCGTCGATAAAACCTGGCAGAACCACATGGTGGGACATATCGAGTACTTCATCTGCCTTAAAGGAATCATCGCATTTTTGCAAATCGATAAAATCAACGATTTTACCGCCGTCAACGATCATCGCCTGATCCGCTTTGTACCCTACGCCATCGCCCTCCATAGTGTAAAAGTGAGGCGCCTTTACAATCATGTCTACTTTCTTCATATAATCCTCTTAATTCTGAGCCCGCAAGTTAAACTTCCTATTCTTTCGTAACATCCAAGAATTTAGGCTCGCCTTCCATAATGGTAGGATGAGGTTTGAATCCCTTTACATGTCCGGTATTGACAACGCTCCATCCGTTTTTGTTGTACAGAGGTACCCAGAGCGCTTCCTCGGCGGCGATCTTCTGAAGTTCTTCGTAGCACTCCATTCTTCTTGCTTCATCGGTCGTGCTCCTGGCTTCAGTTAAGAGCGCGTCAGCCTCCGGACTGCTCCACCTTGAACGATTAGGAGCAGGTATATTTTTGCTGTACATGTATTCTTGCAGCAGATCTTCCGCTGAATTGATATATGTTCCCATGATAAGAACATCGAAATCGTTTCCGCCTTCTCCACCTACTCTTTCCCAGAAGTCTGCGGTGGAGGTGTTAACTACAACATCGATGCCGATCTTCTTCATCTGAGCCTGGAAAATTTCCGCTGTCTTTGCATCTTCATCGGATGAGCAGTAAGAAATTTCTATTGACAGCTTTTCACCGTCCTTATAACGGTATCCGTCGCTTTCCAGCTTGTATCCGTTATCTTCCAGCAATTTTCCTGCCGCGTCGAGGTCGTATTTATAAAAGTCTTTGCCCTCTTTCCAGTTCCACTGATAATTTTCAGGAAGTCCGGTGTACATCGCTTCCGCGTGGCCTCCCATTACGGTATTTATTATTTCTTCCCTGTCAATGGCCATATTGCAGGCCTGTCTTACAACCTTGTCTACTCTCTCTGTCTGGAACAGCAGGAACACAGGATATGGAGGCTGATATTCCGCCAGGCTGTAGTCTCCTTTAGCTAAAAGATTTTCGATTTCGTTTGCAAATACGCATCCGTTTCCTAAAATGTCCACATTGCCTGCTTCAAACTCCATAAGTCTTGTTCCCGGTTCAGGAAGGAATCTTACCTTTATGCCGGAAATATGGGCGGGACCCTGGTTTTCAAATATTGACGAACCCCAGGTGTATTCATCGTTTCTAGTCATCTTAAGATAGTCGTTGGCCATATACTCTTCAAATTTGAAAGGACCCGTTCCGTCTACAACTTCCGTTCCATATACCTTGCCTTCTGCTTCCGCCTGTTCTACGGCTTCTCCGTTCATAATGGAGGCTACCGGCACCGTCATATTAACTAAGAAATTGTTGTCAGGTCTGGTCATATGAACGACTACGGTACTGTCATCCGGAGCCTCTATGGTATCAACAAAGTCCAGATAATATGAATATACCGTACCAGGTTCACTTCTCCAGCGTTCCCAAGTCCATTTAACATCTTCTGATGTTAATTCTTTTCCGCTGTGAAACTTAACTCCGTCCTTCAGATGGAATGTGTATGTGAGACCGTCCTCAGAAACTTCCCAGCTTTCGGCTAAAGCGTCCTTGATAGTCTGGCCGTCAAAGTCAGTTGTAACGATAGTATCGTACATCTGGTTTATATATTGCCAGTCCCCGTAATTTGATGTCATCTGCGGGTCTAAGATACAGCTTGCACCGACAGAGTAGGTGCCGACAACCAGCTCGTCTGTTCCCGTACTGCTCTCATTGCTGTTTCCGCATGCAGCCAGAGCGAATACCATGATAAGGGCCAATAAAACCGATACCGCTTTTTTGCCTCTCTGCTTTAACATTTTTTTCACCTCATTTCTTATATTTTGAAAAGCGAGTCTTACATTACGCTTTTTCAACCAGTTGATATTACAGCTATCCCTCGTATCTTGGACATGCAAGCGGGGAAAGTTCGTCAACGCTCCGGTTAAAACGGTCATGCTGCGCGGTCCTGCTCCACGAACCCTCAGATACTTCCTGCAGTTCTGCGGCAAGTTCGGCCTCATTTACACCGTCAACCTGCCCGTCTTTCACCACACGCTTTCCGGCCACATAAACCTGATCTATCGAGTGTCTTGTCGCGCTGTATATTATATTTTTCACAACATCTCGTACCGGAGCCATTTCGATGTTATCCAGTTTGAACACTACAAAGTCTGCTTTCGCGCCCTTTTCAAGTTTTCCCAGATCATTTCTGCCGAACGCTTTGGCGCCGTTCACCGTCGCCGCGTTAAAAATGTCTCTGGCGGTTACGGCAAAAGTCGTCCTGTCTACGATCTTACCCATTATGGCTGCCAGTCTCATTTCCTGGATAAAGTCTGACGGGAAGGTATCCGTACCTATCGTCATGTTTACCCCGTACTCCTGATATTTTCCAAAGGATTGCAATGTATTTCCGCCTCTTGCTATGGCAATAGGACAATGAGCAACTGTAGTTCCGCTTTCTCCAAGCAGTTTCAGGTCGCTGTCTCCCGCCATGTTGATCTCGCTGTGTCCTGTGATATACAGACAGTGGGCGACGGACACATCCTCGCCGAGCATGCCCGTATCAGCCATAAGCTGCACTGGAGTTTTGCCGTACATGCGTATACATGTTTCAAATTCAAGAGCTCCTTCAGCCCCGTGGATGGTTATCCGTTTTCCCATCCTGTCCGCTCTTTTTCTTACTTCCTTGAGCATATCAGGCGTGCAGTACATGGTCTGCGTAGGCGCCCATACGGCGTGAATTCTTCCGTCATATGTTCCGTCTATGTCGCGTATCAGCTGTTCGGCTTCGTCGATCCTGTCGAATCCTTCCTTTTCGTTAAACTCACAGGCTACGGAATGGCCGTCCGGAGAATACCATATGCTGTCTTCCTCATATCTGTCTCCCGCTCTGACCGGGGCTCCCACATAAGCGCGCATTCCCATTTTTCCGGCAATCTCGGCTTCTGTTCTGGAATAACCTCCTCCATAGATCAAAGCGGTCGTACATCCGCTTTTGAGGATTTCCGCAAGGTTGAGTTTGGCCTGCAAAAACGCGCCTCTCTCTCCCAGAGACATTACGAGGGCATAGTCATAAAGAGTTCCTTCGTAAAAATACGGATTGCCTATATCCTCTCTATAGCTCTTGAGGCTGTAAACTTCGCACGGATGTGTATGGGTGTTGATAAATCCCGGAGTGATCGCCACATTGCCGAGGTCTTCCACATCTGCCCCCTCGGGTATCTGCGTATAAAATCCGGAAACCGTATCGCCCTCTACTCCCAGATAGCCGTTTTCCAGAGTTTTGTGCTGGCCCTTGTCCCATACGATTATGTATTTCGCCTTATAATATTTGATTTCTTTCATCTCTCCACCTCATTTTTACATTCTTGGAAAGCTCATCGGATAAAATTCGTCCATCTCTCTTCCGTCTTTTGTTCTCAGTTCTTTCCATGCCTCTTCGCCGATTGCCTGCAATTCCTCGCACAGGCCTTTTTCGTCGATTCCGCCGACTTTTCCGTCTCTGACGATGCATTGTCCCTCCACATATACGCGGGAAACCGTATGTCTCGTCCCGCTGTAGACGATGCTCTTAATAACATCTCTTGACGGAGTCATTTCGATGGTACTGAGGTCTACGACCGAAAAGTCAGCCGCCGCTCCCTCGCACAGTCTTCCCAGATCAGGTCTGCCCAGAGCCTTTGCGCCGTTTATCGTCGCGGCGTTAAAAATGTCCTTCGCCCTTGTCCTGTAAGTCGTATGTTCCTGAGATTTTGCCATGAACGCCGCAAGACGCATTTCCTGTATCATGTCCGACGGAAAAGTATCCGTGCCCATTCCGACATTGACTCCTGCCTCCGCGTATTTTGCAAATGACTCCAGATTTGTACCCAGTCTGATAAAAGGAGTAGGGCTGTGAGCCACATTGCTCTTTGTCTGTCCCAAAAGCTTCAGGTCGTCGTTATTTTTTATGAAGACCTGGCTGTGGCCTGTTATAAACACGCAATGGGCCAGCACCACATCCTCTCCCAGAAGACCCGTATCATATAAAAGCCTTACGGGAGTTTTTCCGTACATTCTGACGCAGCCTTCAAATTCAGCCAGATCCTCCGCCACATGTACGGTAATACCGACGCCCAGTTTGTCGGCTGTCCTTCTGGATTCTTTCAGCATATCAGGCGTACATGTCATGGACTGTGTTGGTCCCAGCATTATGTGGATCCTACCTCCGAAAGTTCCGTCATAGTCTCTTACGAGTTCTTCAGCCTCCCTTATCCTTTGGAAACCGCTTTTTTCATCAAAATCATATGTGACGGAATGTCCGTCCGGTGAATGCCATATGCTGTCAGCTTCCATCCTGTCTCCGGCTCTTATCCCAGCACCCACATAGGCCCTTGCTCCCATTTTTCCTGCCGTTTCCGCCTCCAGCCTGGAATATGGGCCTCCATAGATAAGCGAAGTAGTGCATCCGCTCTTCAAAAGCTCGATCAGATTGAGAGTTGTCTGAATTTCTGCACCCCGTTTTCCTAAAGATGGAAATGGATAGTCCATCAATGTGGATTCAAAAAAGTTCGGGTTTCCACAGTCTTCAATGTAGCTTTTTATACTGTACACTTCAGACGGGTGGGTATGCAGGTTCACAAATCCCGGAATGATCGCCGCATTGCCTAGATCCTCATATTGCGCTCCTTCCGGCAGGCTGCTCATATAACCGGAGATGTTCTTGCCTTCGACGGCAAGATATCCATTCTCCAGAATGTGGTGGCTGCCATCTTTCCATACTACGATATACCTGGCTTTAAAAAATTTTGCGGTATCTCTCATATGCTCCCTCCTTTTCACCATATGAATATTTAAAACGAAAATAGCGGACAAGATATTAAGGCTGCGAAAATGGCTGATTACTTTCCACCCGTGTTCAGTTCTGCATCTTCATCGCGCCAGAAATGACACGCCACCGTATGGCCGTCTCCGACTTCCTCCAGCATCGGAGCTTTTTTCCGGCATATTTCCCGCGCGCTTGGGCATCTGGTGCAGAATCTGCATCCTTCTGGCGGATCCACGGGGCTTGGAGTATCTCCTTCCAGCAATATGCGGTTCCTCTTCACCTCCGGATCAGGCAGAGGTATGGCCGAAAGCAACGCCTTTGTATATGGGTGCAATGGTTTCTTGTAAAGATCGTCTCTTTTGGCGATCTCCATAACCTTGCCCAGGTACATGACTATGATCCTGTCGCATATATACTCCACTACGGACAGATCATGGGAAACAAACAACATGGTAAGCCCAAAATCTTTTTTCAGCTTGATGAGCAAATTCAGAATCTGTGACCGCACTGACACATCCAGCGCAGATACAGGCTCATCGCAGATGATGAATTTCGGGTCGGCGGCAAGCACTCTCGCTATGCCTATGCGCTGTCTCTGACCTCCGGAAAACTCATGTGGATAGCGATCCGCGAAGTTTTTTTCAAGGCCTACGATTTCCAGCAGTTCTTCTACTTTTTTACGCCTTGTTTTTTTGTCGCCTTTTTTCTGTATTTCCATAGGCTCGGCTATGGTCTGCCCTATGCGCATCCTGGGACTCAAAGACGAATACGGATCCTGAAAAACTATCTGAAGATCACTGCGCAATTTGCGGAGTTCTTTCTTTTTCATCCCCATAAGTTCTTTTCCCTCAAAAACAATGCTTCCTGAGGTCGGCCTCGTAAGTCCTAAAATGGAACGGCCTATGGTCGTTTTTCCGCAGCCGCTCTCTCCCACAAGCCCCAGAACCTCTCCTTTATATATGTCAAAGGAAACGCCGTCTACAGCTTTAACAAACGATGTGGGCTTGCCAAAAATTTTTTCATCTATGGCAAACCATTTCTTTATATCTTTTACAGACAGTAATATCTCTTTTTCCATTATGCTTCACCCGTCCCTTTACTCAGAGTGTGCAGATGACACCTGACCTTTCTTCCTTCGCCGACTTCTACAAGTTCAGGCTCTTTCTCTCTGCATATATCCATCGCATATGCGCAGCGAGGACAGAATCTGCAACCCTGCCTTATTCTGTTTGCTCCGCTTTTAAACGGGATCATGTAAAGTTTTTCATGATTTCCAATCTTGGGTATGGACTTCATAAGCCCTTCAGTATAAGGATGAAGGGGTTTTTTAAACAGATTTTTTACCGACGCTTCTTCCACCACTCTCCCGGCATACATAACGACCACATATTTCGCGACTTCCGCAATTACTCCAAGATCGTGAGTGATCATCATTATGGACATCTGCCGTTCGGCCTGCAATTTTCTGATCAGATCCAGTATCTGCGCCTGAATGGTAACATCCAAAGCGGTAGTAGGCTCGTCGGCTATAAGCAGCTGCGGATTGCATGAAAGGGCCATGGCGATCATCGCGCGCTGAAGCATGCCCCCAGACATTTGATGGGGATATTCCTTTACCCTCTTTTCAGGAAAAGAAATTCCTACTTCATGAAGCAGCTCAACGGCCATCTGTTCAGCCTCTTTTTTTGGTTTATCCTGGTGCAAGACTATTGCTTCCACGATCTGAGACCCTATCGTGTAAAGAGGATTAAACGAAGTCATCGGTTCCTGAAAAATCATGGAAATCTTGTTCCCTCTTATCTTCATCATTTCCTCTTCAGTCTTTTTCAGTACATCTTCACCCTCGAATATTATTTCGCCTCCTGTGATTTTTCCCGGCGGATAGGAGATCAGCCGCATGATCGACATTGCGGAAACGCTTTTTCCGCTTCCGGATTCACCGACTACGCCCAGCACTTCGCCTTTTTTTATTCTGAATGTCACATCCTCAACCGCGTGATTTTCATCTTTTCCGTTGTAGAAAGTCACAGACAGGTGATTTACTTCTATTAAATTATCATTTGTTTTAGCCATTTCCATCTCATCTGCTCCTTCCTACATACGAGGGTCCAGAACATCTCTAAGGCCGTCGCCCAGGAGATTAAATCCCGTAACCGTAACGAATATAAAAATTACCGGAAATCCTGAAATATGCGGATAAGAGCTTATGTAATCCTTGCCCGCGCTTATTAAGGCTCCCCATTCAGGTATAGGCGGCGTCGCTCCGATACCCAGGAAACTCAAAGTTGAAATTGACATAATTATCCATGCCATCTCCAGCATCGAATACACTATTATCGTAGGTATGCAATTTGGAAGTATGTGTCTGACTATTATCCTGAGATCTGAGGCTCCGGCTGATATGGACGCTTCTATATAAGGCATTTTTTTAAGGGAAAGCACCAGGCCTCGTATCAGTCTGGCATATGCCGGCATAGAGCCAAGCCCTACGGCTATGGTCACATTCCCAAGGCCCTGTCCCAGTGTCGCAACAATAGCTATGGCCAGGAGCATTCCCGGAAAGGCCATGAGAATATCCATGAATCGCATAAGAGGATTGTCCAGATGTCTGTAAAAGCCGGATATCAGTCCGATAGGAACCCCTATGACCACGGCCACGGCCAGGGACATAAGGCTGTAAGGAATCGTTATCCTGGCGCCGTATAGCATACGGCTCAAAACACACCTTCCCAATTCATCGGTGCCAAAAGGATATTCCGCCGACGGCTTTGCGCAGGCTATGGCGCTGTTTGTCAGATACGGGTCGTGTGGCGATATGACCGGAGCCAATACGGCTATCATAATCATAATGAATAAAATTATCGCGCCTATCACCACGCTTTTATTGCGGAGGCATTTTCTAAGCATAATTGCCGCTGAACTGCTGTTTAATGTTTCCAAACCAGTCACCACCTTAATATTTGATTCTCGGATCGATCGCGCTGTATGTCAGGTCCACGATCAGGTTTACTACCAGGAACATTACCGCAAACAGCAGGATGCTGGCCTGTATAACCGGATAATCATTGCTCAGGATCGCCGTGGTAGAATATCTTCCAAGACCCGGCCATGAAAAGATATTTTCTATGACCACCGATCCGCTGAGCATGTACCCCGTCTGCGTTCCGATTACGGTTATCAGCGGAAGAGCCGCGTTTTTCAGTGCGTGTTTGATGATTATCGCACTATATTTCAAACCTTTGGCTTTCGCCGTCCTTATGTAATCCTGTCTCATTACCTCCAGCATCTCCGATCTGGTAAGCCTTGAAATGGACGCCATTTGAGGAAGCCCAAGCATCAGCGCCGGCAGGAATGCGTGCATTAGGCCGTCCATGCTGAAAAACGAATCTCCCATTCCGGAAATAGGAAAGATTCCAAGGCTCATACAGAAAAATTTCATCAGCATGAGTCCCAGCCAGAACTGCGGTATTGAAACTCCTGCGAGGGTAAGAGTCATACACGCCTTATCTATCCATGTGTTTTGCTTGATCGCAGCTACGATTCCCAGCGGAATAGCCGCTATCACCGACCAGATACGGGCAAATACGATAAGATACACCGTATTGGCTAGGGCGGTTACCAGTTCTCCGCCGATTTCTGTTTTTCTGACAAAAGATCTCCCGAAATCGCCGTGAAAAATATTTACAAAATAATCGACGAATTGTTCAAGTACCGGTTTATTAAGTCCCAGCTGCTCTCTGATCGCCTCAATGTCTTCCGGGCGGGCATTGCCTCCAGCCAGTTTAACCGCCGGATCGCCAGGCGTAAACTGCACGATAAGAAAGGTTACAGCTATCACTCCCAGCAAGATGATCGGAAGCTGAATCAGTCTTTTTACTAAGTATTTCTTCATCTCTTGTCCTTCTTTCTCTTTTTGTCTTTAACAAAGCAAGCAGCATTTCAGTCGAAAATACTTGTTTGATCAATGAGATATTGCAATAGTCATGCCACAATGGGAAATTCTGCTATTTCAATCTTTCGTCACTTCCCCGTACATATTTTTTTATTTTTAGGGTAAAGAAATTTTTATTTTTTTCATTTCCTGCTTTTTTCCCTGGAAATTTGCAATAAAAAAGGGAGCATATCATTTTAGGGATTCTGCAATTTAGATACTTTATCTTTTACGGTCTTTTAATCCGTATTTTAATAGTTTATAGTTAAGCGCCTGTTTGGAGATCTTCAGTTTATCAGCCGCTAAGGACATGTTTTTTGTAGAATTTAACGCCCATGTTATGAGTCGTTTTTCATACTCTTCCACTTTTTCTGTTAAACTTTGATCATCATCATAGTTAATCACCATAAACTTTTCATTCTCAAAATGAGATGTCAAATATGAAGGCAGACTTTCCAAGCCTATTTCCCGGGAACGGATGACATTAAACGATCCTTCGATCACATTTTTCAGTTCCCGCACATTACCCGGCCATGAATACTGGCAAAACAGTTCCATGACTTCACCAGTCACGCCGGTAACATTTTTGTTCATCTTTTTGTTATACTCATTTATAAAGTAATTGGTCATAACCGGTATATCAGCAGTTCGATTGCGCAGAGCAGGCACCTCGATAAAAACAGTGCTCAGCCTGTAGAAAAGATCCTGGCGCAATGAACCTTCTCTGATACAGGCGATCGGATTTTTATTGACTGCGCTTATGACTTTTACATCAAAAGAGATCGACTTATTACCACCTATACGGCGAATCTGCTTTTCTTCTATGGCTTTCAATATTTTGGCCTGCATTCCTAATTCCATTGAATTGATCTCGTCCAGGAACAAAGTTCCCCCATTGGCAATTTCAAACAGGCCCGCTTTATCCTCCGCCCCCGTAAAGCCTCCTCTTTCTGTTCCAAACAAAATACTTTCCAGCAGATTTTCCGGGATAGCGGCGCAGTTTTGAGAAACAAAATTAGCCCCGCACCGCACACCCGAAGTATGGATGCTCTGGGCGATCATTTCTTTTCCCGTACCTGTTTCTCCACATATCATTACCGCAGAATCCGTATTAGCGATCATGGGGATCTGCTTCTTTATTTCATTGATCTTGGTTGACGATGTCACGATGTCGTCAAGATGGTAAAGCTTGTCCTTGTTATTTTGAAGTTTTGGTATGTTTATATACCTTCGTTGGATGTCCTGATTACGACCGTCATCAATACTCCTGGCAAAATCAATCGCACCTACGATCTTGTCTCCCTGCATTATGGGCAAAGTGCTGCAGATGTTCGTAACAGTGTCTCCATGAGATGTAGTCAGATGCTCTACCCGGTCATAGATAGGCTGTCCTGTTTTAAGGACCTGCATAATGGTGCTCTGCTCCTCCGTGAGTTCCGGATGAATCTCCAGGACTGTTTTTCCTACAATTTGATCTAATTGCAGGCTATATACATCAGTCCTGAAATTAGTGTAATACTTGATAACGCCTTTTTCATCCGTGATCATTATCCCGTCGAAATAGTTATATATGTTCAGTATTTTGTCTAAATTCAAATCTGACATATCAACCACCTTCTTTCTGGCTTTTTTTAAATTTTATCATATCAATCGAAGAAGCAAAAATGATAATCTTTATATGAAAGCATCTGAACTGCAATGGAAAAGTAAATCATCTGGCTTATATGCCAAATCCCTTGCAGTCCAAATGCTTTCCCGATATATCTATATCAAAGCCCTGTATAACACCCCGCATGCATGTCTGCGCGGATGAATCGTCCCATTCCGTATTCTCCAACGAATTTCCCGTCGTCAACCGCTATATTTCCCCTTAAAAGGACCTTTTCTATTTTTCCTATCTTTTTTCTTCCCTCGAATATATTGTAGTCCACTCCGTTAGGGTTATCGGCAAGGCGTACAGTCCCTTCCCACGAAGGGTCAAATATCACTATATCCGCATCGGAACCGACTTCCAGCGTTCCTTTCTGTGGGAATATCCCGTTGATCTTAGCTGGCTTGGCCGCGATCAGTTCTACAAATTTTTTTCTTGAAATCCTGCCGGTCTCCACGCCGTATGTCCATATCATGGAAAATCTGTCTCCGGCTCCCGGCGATCCGTTCGGGATTTGCGTGAAATCATCTCTGCCTGCCTGCTTCAGTTCCGCCACATCTATCCCGCAATGATCCGAAGAAACAGCCGTCAGTATACCCCTGTTAAGGGCATCCCACAGAGCGTCTATATCTTCCTGATCCCTGAGCGCCGGGGAGCAGACATATTTAGACGCCTCATCAAAATCTGGATTATCAAGAGCGTCTTTTGTTATGGTAAGATAGTGGGTACATGTTTCGCCGTTGATATTGACTCCGTTTCCCCTGGCCTCAATAAGCTCCTTAAGGGCTTCTCTGCATGTAACATGCGCTATATATACCGGCGTACCTACTTTTCCAGCCAGGTATGCCGCCCTTCTGACTCCTTCCGCTTCCGTAAACGGCGGCCTGGAAATATAATGATATTTGGGAGCCGTCTGACCTTTTTTGATACATTCTCTCCTGAGAAAATCCAGTATTTCACCGTTTTCCGCATGTACAAATACCGTGGCGCCAACTTCTCCTGCCCGTTCAAGGATCCTGTAATAAGAACCGTCGTCAACATGAAGAGGGGAACCGTTATATGCCATGAATATCTTTATACTGGATATTCCCTTTTCCGGAAATTTATATATTTCATCAAAAATATCATCTGTCAGATATGTTACCATGGCATGCAGGGCATAATCCACGCAGCTTTTGCCCTTTGCCCTGACATTGATACGGTAATCGATAGAATCCAGCAATCCAGTATCCGGGTCCTGAGGCGCGAAATCTATTATGGTCGTAGTCCCTCCGACTATTGCCGAGTCCGTAGTTTCATAACCGGCAGTATCTTTGTCGCCAACATTGCACAAAGCTGAAAAATGAGTATGCTGGTCAACGCCTCCCGGCATTACCAATTTTCCTTCAGCATCGATAATTCTATCCGCATCGGCTTCGATATGCTCCCCGATTGCTGATATTTTCTCACCTTCAATGAGGATATCGCCCTTAAATTCATTTCTGTCTGTAATTATCATTCCATTTTTTATTAAAGTTATCATATTTTTCACCCTTAACTCTATATTTCAACTATACCGTCAAATCCTTTAAATTCTTTTTTTTCAGGTGGTTTCCATGTATTGGCTTTACTGGTTTTTACCTTCATTTTTACCAGCGCCTCGGCGAACTTTACCGCCGGAACCACGCCGTCCAGTACAGGCACGCCTAATTCTTTGCGCAGTTCATCGGCAAAATCCACAAAACCGGCACATCCCAAAAGGATACATTCGGCTCCGTCCTGGGTAACTGCTATCCTGCTCTGATCTGCCAGAGCTGCCAGTCCTTTTTCAGGGTGTTTTCCAAAATCCAGCACAGAAAGACCAGTTGATCTTATGGATCGGCAAAAGCTTTCTGCTCCATAAGCTTTGACAATATCTTCCGTAACTTTTCTTGACCGCTCAAGCACCGAGACAATGCTGAAATAAGGCGCAATAAACTTGGCGGCGGTAATCGCGGATTCACATATTCCAAGAACCGGTTTATCTGTTATTTCTCTTGCTGCTGACAACCCAGGATCACCAAAACATGCGATAATGAACGCATCGGCTTTTTCTTCTCTGTCTCCTTTGATTATTTCCTGAAGAACGCCCGGTACTGACAGATACTCATCCACATAACACTCGATGCTGTCCGGGCCTGTCTTTGGGCTTACTGCCAGGATTTCTGTTTCGGGATCAGCAGACCGTAATGCTGCATCATAAATGCTGTCTGTCATAGACTGTGTTGTATTAGGGTTGATGATCTTAATTTTCAATTTCAAACTCCCCCTTATCTATCTTTTTTATTGTTTCAAGAAAGACCTCCGCGCCAGCCTTAATATCCTCCGGCGAGGAATATTCGTCATATCTGTGGCTTATACCGCCTTTGCTGGGAATAAACAAAAGCGCTGAAGGCGCTATAAAGCTCATATTTATCAAATCATGCCCCGCTCCGCTATACATTCTCATATGAGCGTATTTTTTCTCATCGGCAGCATTCTCCGCAAGCAGACAAAGCCTTTTATCACAGAGTGTCTCGGGCTGGGTAATATATTCTTCTAATCGAAGTCCCTTGTCTTTCCATTCATTCCTAAAATTATCTATGACTTCATACATACCTGTCATTTCTTTATCTCTCAGCTCGATAACGAAGCTTGTCTCCCCAGGTATCACATTGACCGCTCCCGGCTCCACATCCATGGTGCCTATGGTACATACCATGGTATCTCCGGTTGCGCGAACCTTGTCCATAAGCCATGTGATCATTTTACAGGTTTTCTCCATCGCATCATCGCGAAGGGCCATAGGGGTACTTCCTGCATGATTTGCCATCCCCTTGACAATAGCCTTGTAGCGGAGTATGCCAAAAATCCCTTCAACGATGCCTATGGTCATGCCTTTTGCTTCAAGCAATCCACCCTGTTCGATGTGGTATTCCACATATGCCAGATAATCTTCTGCCCTTCGCTTGCAGCTCCTAAAGTCTTTCTCGGAAATATGATATAAAGCCATAGGCTCCCTCATTGATTCTTCCAAAACAGCTCCGGCAAAAGCTTTACTCCCGAATGTGCCGCCAACCGCATTACCTTCCTCTTCGTTGAACGCTATCACCTCTATGGGATGTCTGTTTGCCCAGCCCTCTTCTTTAAGCGCCCGCACGGCTTCAATGGCGCTTATGACCCCCAGGGCTCCGTCATAAATGCCTCCCATCGGCACGGTATCAATATGAGAACCCACCGCGATCTTTTTCGCCATCTTGTCATCGTTGGACGCTGGCAGCAGTCCTGTAAGATTTCCTACTGCGTCTATGTAAGTAAGCAGTCCTGCCTCCTCCATCTTTGACCTGATCAGCTCTCTTCCCTTTAGAAAGTCTTCGCTGTACGCCACGCGGCTTGTCCCTTTCCCCGGAATAAAACCTATTTTTCCAAGCTCATACAAGTCGGCCATAAGCCTTTTTATATTTATGCCCATTCGTCTGCCTTTCTTTTTTGCAAATCATTGAGAAACTCTTCAATAAGGTCAAGGCCCCTTTTGATATGGTCCATCGACGCTGCAAAAGACAGTCTGACATAACCATCTCCATATTGGCCAAAGGCATCGCCTGGTACAACCACCACCTGTTTTTCTTCTAAAAGTTTCATGGCAAATTCTTCGCTTGACAAGCCGGTTTCTTTAATAGAGATAAAAGCATAAAATGTGCCTTCTGATGGCGTATATCTCACCAGCGGCATGGAACGGAGACGATCTGCCAGGTAATCTCTGCGTTTTCTGTAGCTCTCAACCATAAAGTCAAGGTGATCCCGCTCTCCCCTAAGGGCTTCCAATGCAGCATACTGGCTCGGCATGGCAACGCAGGCGCTTATGTTTTCCTGCAGTTTTGTTATATTTCCGATGATATGCGCAGGCCCGGCCGCGTACCCTATTCTAAATCCGGTCATGGCGAATGTTTTAGAAAAGCTGTCAACGACCAGTGTGCGCTCTTTCATGCCATCGAGCGACGCTATACTTGTGAAGCTTACGCCGTCAAAAATAATATGCTTGTAAACCTCGTCGCTGATTACCAGCAGGTCAAATTCTTTTGCCAGTGAAGCGAGCTGCTCCAGATCTGTTCTTTTCAGAACCGCTCCCGTTGGATTACACGGCGAATTTACTATTATGGCTTTAGTCTTTTCTGTTACCGCCTCTCTGATTGCTTTTATATCCGGTGAAAAACCTCTGTCGGCGTCTGCGCTGACGCTGACAGGAACCCCTCCGCACATCCGTATCTGCTGTATATAATTTGTCCAGCATGGCTCGATCACAATAACCTCGTCTCCGGGGTCGATAATTACTTTAAGTCCCTGAAAGAGGGCTGCCATTGCTCCCGGCGTCATGGTTATCTGCGTATCCGGATCATATTCTAATCCGATTTCTTGTTCAAGATATTTGCACACCTCACACCGGAGCGGAAGTATACCGGCGTTTTCGGAGTACCTGGTCTTTCCTTCCTTTATAGCTCTGCACGCAGCGTTTAAAATGTTTTCAGAAGGTATAAAATCCGGCTCTCCAACTGTAAAACTTATTGGGTCTTCATATTCCAACGCTTTATTGAACATTTTTCTTATCTTGGAAAATTGAATCGTCCTGGTATTTTCAGATATAAAATCCCTTTTTTGCCTCATCATCCATCCTCCTGATCTATCTTTGCACTCTGCCGGAGCCATCCCCGCCTGCCAGAGCTTTGACTTCCTTTACCGAAACGAGGTTGAAATCCCCTTCTATTGAATGTTTCAGGCATGAAGCGGCTGTTGCGAACTCAAGGGCTTCAGTATCGTCCATTCCCGTATAAAGGCCATATATCAGCCCTGCCCCAAAACTGTCTCCGCCTCCTACCCGGTCTACTATATGTACTGAATATTCCTTTGAAAATATTGCCTGCCCGTCATGGTACAGCATGGCCGCCCACTTATTGTCGCTGGCTGATATGCTTGTTCTCAGCGTGATCGCCGCGTAATCAAGGTCAAAGCGTTCAATCAGCTTTCTGGCTACATCCTTATATCCGTTACGGTTCAGCTTTCCGGCATTGATGTCTGTAGCATCAGCTTTTATCCCAAAGACTTTCTCTGCGTCCTCTTCATTGGCAATGCATACATCGGTATATTTCATGAGCTCGCCCATCGTCTCAGCGGCCTGCTCACTTGTCCACAGATTTTTACGGAAATTCAGGTCGCAGCTTACCGTAATATTTCTTTTCTTAGCTTCTTTTACCGCATCTTTACAAATTTCAGCCACATTTGGCCCAAGTGCGGGGGTAATCCCTGTAAAATGGAACCAGCCGGCGTCCTTAAAAATCTCGTTCCAATCAAAATCATCACGGCAGCTTTCACCGATCGCTGAATGTGCTCTGTCGTAAACGACCTTTGAAGGTCTCTGCGACGCGCCTTTTTCCAGATAATAGATCCCAATGCGGCTGCCGCCTGTCGAAATGCCGCCGACATCTACTCCATATTTTCGCAGTTCCCTGATAGCCGCTTCCCCGATCGGATTTTCCGGTAATTTTGTCACAAACGCCGCGTCGAGGCCGTAATTTGCCAGCGATACAGCAACATTGGCTTCACCGCCTCCAAAAGTAGCCTGAAATTCCGGCTCCTGCAAAAAACGAAGGTAACCTTTTGGAGCCAGTCTTAGCATTATCTCTCCGAATGTTACGATTTTTGACATTTTCATTCTCCTTTCACTCGAACCGCTATTTCCATAGCCTTGCGGCTTATTTCAGCTATTTCCTCCCACCTGTTCTCTCTTATGAGTTCAGCCTTTACCATAAAAGAGCCGCCGCACGCTATAACGCTTTTTTCCCGCAGGTATTCCCCCAGATTATCCAGAGAAATACCTCCTGTCGGCATAAATTGTAAAGATTGAAAAGGCCCGGCCAAAGCCTTTATTGTTTTCACTCCTCCAAACTGCTCTGCCGGAAAAAATTTTACGACAGACAGGTTCTTCCTCATGGCCTTTTGAATTTCTGTCGGCGTTACGCAGCCAGGCAAAGGCAACAGCCCCATCTCAAGCGTAAAGTCAACTATTTCTTCATCAAAGCCCGGGCTTACAATGAATTTTGCGCCTGCCTTTACAGCTTTTTCAGCCTCTTCCATGTTTGTGACAGTCCCCGCTCCCACCATCATATCCGGAAAGGCCGATGTAATGGAGGCTATGGCCTTTTCAGCTCCGCTTGCGCGAAAAGTGATTTCCGCACAATTTATCCCGCCCTTTCGCAGCGCTTCCGCAAGCAGCTCCGCTTTTTCATATTCTTCCAGTTTTACTACCGGTACTATCTTTGCTTTTTTCAGTTCTTCTTTCATAACGCGCCGTCCCTTCTTTAAAGTTTCTTAGCTTTACTTTATCAATTATCATCTTCATAAGAAATCGCTCTTTCGTTTGATTTTCATGGATATTTTTTTTCTTTCTATGGTTCTTTTAGGTAAAAATCTACTACCTTTTGTACCTTTTCTCATATAAAAAAAGAAGTCTCACAAAACGGATCTGCGCTTTGCAAAGACTTCTCTTTTTGCTATGAATAATATTAAATTATATGCGTCATATTTCAGCTAAAGTTCATCAAAATTGATCTTATCTGTAGATAACGGCAATCCCTGAAGAAGCTGTACACGATTTGTTACATGCATTTTCTCATAAAGACTGTGAAAATGCTTTTTAACAGTGTTGACGCTTATATTCATCAATCCCGCTATCTTTTCATTGCTATAACCCTTTACCGCATAGTCCAGAAGTTCTGACTCTCTACCTGTAAGGCCGAATTCTCTGCTTATCCTCTCATGATATCCTTTAGCAAAGAAATATCTCGCGTCGCCTTTTTTATTTTCATAGTAAAGTCTGTAGGCCAGATGTTTATGAAGCTGATCCATGATAAAGAGATCTCTCTTTGTAAAGTCATCCCTTCCTTTTCCTCGGAAAAAAGTTACGAGTCCAACGACTTCTTCGCGAAACACAATATTCATGCCCATTGCATACTTAAACCGGCACGGCAAATAAAAATTATGATAAATATTGGACTGTTCCATAGCCTCTTCCGTTAGAAGCTCTGTCTGCAAATACGCCATATTATACCCGCTGATCAAAAGCCAGTAAAGGGGATTACCGTCGTCATAATTTTTTTCGTATGAATCAACGCCCTTCTCATCTATATTATAGGAAATGCTATTTGTAACCTCATGGTTGTCCACAAGTGAAAAAACAGCTCCATCAAATCCTATGAGCATATTGAGCCTGTCTAAAACAGTCTTTCTCATATCATCAAAGGAGTAGATGAACGATATATTATATGCGATTTCATTTAAAAACATCCATTCGCTTTCCTGTAAAAATGCCATAACTAATCCCCTCACATCAAGCTTATGCTTTTTCAAATGTTACAAATATATTGTGCCTGTATATTGCCTCAAGTATATTTTATTTCTTAATCTGTGTCAACAACCCTTATTTATATATATGGATCGATTTATATATATGGATCGATTTTTCGCTGAGCAGCCGTTAATTTTCGCTGAGCAGCCGTTAATTTTGACGCTTGCGGAAATCCACCGTCTGTGATATATTATTATGGTCACGGAGATGTACCCAAGCGGCTGAAGGGTCCGGATTCGAAATCCGGTAGGTCGGCTCTGCCGGCGCCAGGGTTCAAATCCCTGCATCTCCGCCACAAAACCCAGCCTGTAAGCGGTTATTGGCCGTTTGCAGGTTTTTTCTTTTTTCCTGTGATTTTAAGATTTTTTCTGCCGGTTCTCTCCACAGTTCTCTCCTGATATCGACCGTATTCGTTCCAATGATCAATGATTTTTTGCAAAAAACGCATCTAATCGAACCCTCATTTTCTACTTTTCGCAGCACGCTTTATGAATGAGCATTACCCTCTTGTCTGGATCTAAGATCCAGGTTTTCGGGCAGCAGGCAAAACAGTCATTTGCGGCCGCAAAAATAGCGGTTCCGCAGCTAATGGCCGCGGAACCGTTCTTGATCGTTTAATTTGATTCTGTTCGTCATACGGATGGCGGATACATCACGATCTTTTCCACATTATCAGGTTCCTGAAAAGTTAAAGTCATCATCATCCGATATGGCAATGTCTGTTCTCCTCCGTTCACATAAAATATGTCTTCTCCCTTTTCTAAAGTAAGTCCGCTGCTTAGCCATGTTTCCCCGTAATTTTCTTCTGATAGCTGTGCCAGATATGAAGAAGCTATGGGTCTGAGCTTCATTTCTCCGGTTTCTGTATCAGCTGCTTCACAGCAAAGCATCATACCTTCTTTTCCGTATGTGTCATAGGTGTATTGAATGGAAAGGTTTGTGTCTTCTTTTAGGATGACAGAAATAAATGCCGCTTTTTCGTCCGGCGCTGCAGCGTCTGGTTTTGCTAAAGTCTCCATCTCTATCTCAAGTTTTCCATCTTGCGGCACATCCAGCTCTGTTGGCTCCTTAATCTCATTTTGACTGCAGGTCACTTTGGTGACTTCGGTTTTGCCTAGCGTTTCACTTTGGCAGCCGGTAAAAGAGGCCAATACACCTACTATTAAAAGGATAACGGAAATCGCTTTAACTTTCAAAAATTTTCACCTCGATTCTTTGTAATATGCTGATGATACCAGTATATTCTTAAGATAGCCTGTGATATTTTTTATCTTTTTCTGAATTTTGGACTGCTTCGTCTGCCTGCTGCCCGCAGACATCTTGCTTCTCCCGGTATTTTCAGGTAAAATATCTCCATAGATCACAATCACAGGAGGTCTTTCATGCAGTACATCCACCCCATAACCGACAAGACCTATGAGGAATATCTGCGGGATGAATCCCGGTCCACAGGATGGGCAGAAGCCATCGCTTTTCCCCAGGACGAGGAACAGGTCCGGGAAATACTGAAAGCCGCACGGGACAGCAATACGCCCATTACCGTTCAGGGAGCCCGTACAGGTCTGACCGGAGCTGCGGTGCCATACGGCGGATATATTTTAAACATGAGCAGGATGAGCAAGATCCTAGGTCTGCGGCAAGAAGGCGACAGCCTCTTCATCAGGGTACAGCCGGGGCTCCTGCTGACGCAGCTCAACAAGATGCTGGAGCAGAAATCCTTCGATGTGACCGGATGGTCTGCCGAAAGCCAAAAAATCCTTGAAAATATAAAAGCAGGGCAGTGGATATTCCCGCCTGACCCTACCGAGATATCCGCTTCCATCGGCGGCATGGTATCATGCAACGCTTCGGGGGCCAAGACATTTTTTTACGGCCCGACCAGAAATTATGTGGAAGCCATCAGAGCCGTGCTTCCCGGCGGCGATGTGATCACCGTACGCAGAGGCGGCTCCATGGCCCGAGGCCGTGATTTCGATCTGATCACAGAAAGCGGACGGCACATTACCGGGCGTCTGCCTTCTTACACCGTTCCAAAGGTAAAAAGCGCCGCCGGGTATTACATAGACGAAAACATGGATCTTATCGACCTGTTCATAGGGGCCGAAGGGACACTCAGCGTCATTACGGAAATAGAATTAAAACTGGTAAAAGCTCCTGCCATGCGCATAGGTACGGTAGCTTTCCTGCAGGATCGCCAGTCTGCCCTTGTTCTTGTGCGTGCCCTTAGAAAAGAGGCCCTGCCTGAGGGTACATCACCCCTTCCGGTACTGCCCCTTTCCATAGAATACTTCGACCGGAGAGCATTGGCCCTGCTTAAGGACCAGCAGCAGTCCAATCCGGCCTTTTCGCAGCTCCAGCCTCTGCCGGATGGTACCCCGGAGGCTGTCTACGCAGAATTTGACGGTGCTGATGATGATAAAGCCTGGGAAATCCTTTCCGGGCTTGGGACCCTTGTGGAACGCTCCGGCGGAAATGAGCATGATACCTGGGTCGCCCTTGACGGGCAGAAAATGGAAAAACTCAGATTTTTCCGCCACGCCTGCCCGGAATGTGTAAACATCCAGGTGGACCAATGCCGCAAAAGTGACCCGCGCATCACCAAACTGGGCACTGATATGTCAGTCCCGGCCCAATATCTGGATCCGGCCCTGGACATGTACGAAAAAGACCTGACAGAGGCCGGCCTCAACTTTGTGATATTTGGACATATAGGTCAGAATCACCTGCATGTCAATGTGATCCCCCGTTCCATTGAGGAATATGACAAAGCCAAAGCATTATATATGGGCTGGGCGCGCACAGTATCAGCATGGGGCGGTTCCGTTGCAGCTGAGCACGGCATCGGAAAGCTCAAGGCGCCTTTTCTGCGCGCCATGTACTCTGACAGCCAGCTTGCGGAAATGGCTGCTCTAAAGGCTGTCTTTGACCCGGAGGGTCTCCTTTGTGCAGGTAACATTTTTTCCCGTGTCCGGCACTCTGATATGACAGCTGCCGCTCCTGCGGATACGGCCGGCTGCCCGGCTATAGACACTTCTCAAAAGGAGGATCGCCCATGAACATGATCTTATGTATAAAACAGGTGCCCGAATCGTATACAGTTCGCCTGGATCCTGTGACCAATACATTGCAGCGTGACAAAGCAGCATCCATACTCAATCCTTTTGACCTGTTTGCAGCAGAAGAAGCAGTCCGTCTCAAGGAAAGATACGGCGGCAGCATACATGCCTTCACCATGGGCATCCCCGCTGCATCTAAGGTCCTGAAAGAAGCCATGGCCATGGGCGCCGATGACGGTTTTCTGCTCAGCGACAGACAGTTTGCCGGCGCAGACACTCTGGCAACCGCCTATACCCTGGCTCAGGGCATACAAAAGCGCGGCGGTTTTGATCTTGTCATTTGCGGCCGGATGGCCACCGACGGCGACACGGCCCAGGTTCCTCCCATACTGGCAGAATTTCTCGGTATACCATGTCTTACAGACATATGTCAGATCATTTCTGCTGACGAGGCTCTCCTCCGCTGCCGCCGCATGGGCGACGATCGCTATAGCATATGGGAGGTGAAGCTCCCTGCTCTGATAACCGTCACCAAAGAGATAAATGTCCCAAGGCTGCCATCCATAGCAGGTCTGCGTTATGCCGCAGGGCACCCGGTCACCACATGGTCTGCAGCTGATTTTCCCGGTATGGACAAAGAACGGATAGGTCTGCAGGGTTCGGCAACTCAGGTCAAGCGCACCTTTGTGCCTGAGCAGGAGATAATAACCCGCATGATCGGCGGCTCTCCTGATCAGCAGGCCGCAGAACTGGCCGATGAACTGGCCAGGCTCCACATTATCTGAAAAGAGGTATCATCTGATGATTTCTATCATAGCTGAAAAATGTATAGGCTGCGGGCTTTGCGTAAAAGCCTGCCCATTCGGAGGCATTACCGTCAGGGATCGTCTTGCCTCCATCCTCGACAGCTGCACCGGCTGCGGAAGCTGTATCGATGCCTGTCCGAAAAATGCCATATCAGCGGATGTACCGCCATCTTCAGCAGGACTGGAGACATCTGCCGGCGGCATTTTTGTCATTGTCCAGACCGATGGCAGGCAGATCCGCCAGGTATCACTGGAACTGCTGGGCTGCGCCCGCAGGCTGGCCATTTCTCTCGGCTGTCCTGTGACTGCACTGACCTGTCCGACAGATGACATCGGCCGATCCGGCAACGATCTTGATGACGGATCCCGTACTCTGATCGCCCATGGAGCCGATCATGTGATCATCATGGACAGCTGCCCACCTGAAAACGATGCTGCCATGGCCTCCATTGCCGCAGACATCATCCGTGAAAGAAAGCCTGAGATCCTGCTCATCGGAGCAACCGTTTTCGGCAGGGCTCTTGCCCCGCGTATCGCTGCAAAACTTAATACTGGTCTGACAGCTGACTGCACGGAACTTGAAATAGACCGCCAGACCGGTATGCTGATACAGACCCGTCCGGCTTTCGGCGGCAATCTCATGGCCTCCATACTCTGCCCTTACCGCCGTCCTCAGATGGCTACAGTCAGGCCAAAGATATTTCCTGTTCCCTGCCCGGATCTCTCACGCACCGGAACCGTTGAGCATATTGGCGCTACAGCGTCTGACAAGCTCATCCCTGTCCTTCTCCGTGAGATAAAGAACGACCATGGCGATATAAACATCGCTGACGCTCAGATCGTGGTCGGCGTCGGCAAAGGGATAGGCGGACCCCAGGGAATATCCATGGCTCAGGACCTTGCAGACGCCCTCGGAGGAGTTGTGTCTGCTTCAAGGGCCGTAGTTGATACAGGATGGCTGCCTTACAGCCGACAAGTCGGCCAGACCGGAAAGACCATATCGCCAACGCTTTACATAGCATGTGGCATATCAGGCGCTATACAGCACATCGTGGGCCTTGCCAATGTGCAGACCATCGTTGCCATCAATAAGGACCCGGACGCACCCATATTCCAGTCTGCCCATTACGGTATGGTAGGAGACTGCGCGGCCTTGCTCCCGGCGCTCACCGCTAAGATCAAAGCTTCCAGGTAAACTTCCATGACCGGTCGTGTCAGGACAGTGAAAAAGCGCTGACATATCAGATATGTCGGCGCTTTTAATATCCTTTTATCTCATCGCTGCATGTCGCGGTTCCGGCTGTCCATCCACATGGCAATGACAAAACCGGCAGTAAAGCACACCAGTCCGGTCACCACCTGCATCGGGCCTTCAAACATCGTAGGCGCTATCATGAGCACCGAGGAAATCACAAACCCCAGGATCACCTTTGATACGATACCGTAATACTTTTCTATCAGCATGTTCATTATGCGCGCCGTAATGGCTATGGTAACAAAAAAGCCCAATAGCAGCGGTACCAGTACATAAGGGTCCAGATCGCCTATCCCCTTGGCCATAGGCTGATACAGGCCCATGAAAAGCAATATCGACGACGAACTTAGACCCGGCACCACCATACTCAGCCCCCATATGGCTCCGCAAAACACATACCACCAGAATCCTGGCTGTATATTTCCCGTCACTCCATCATCAAGCACATTGAAAAAGATGTATGAACCTATAAGGGCGATTATAAAAAAAGCCCATCCTTTTTCCGAACCGGCCTGCGCCGATTTTCTCATCAGCTCCGGAACCGTTCCGCATATCAGACCGCAGAATAAAAACATGGCGGCCACAGCGGAAAAGGCCAGAAAACTTTCCACTATCTTGGCAAGCAGTATGAACCCTACGCCTCCGCCCAGAATGATGGTGATAAGGAATTTGTAATTTTTCTTAAATGAACTTATGGGATGTGATAAAAAGGCCATCATGGGCTCATAAATACCAAAGGCCACACAGAGGACCCCTCCGCTTATCCCCGGAAGGATAGCCCCCGTACCTATCAGAACCCCCTGAAAAAACAGCAAGACAAGATCTTTCCACTTATATGTCATATATATTCTCCTCTATCCAATTATCCTGCAGTCACAGGATACCCCAATCCACAGGTTCCTGACCTGTTATCTCCAGATATCTGTTGGCTTTGCTGAAATATCTCCCGCCAAAAAAGCCTTTCCATGCCGAAAGAGGGCTTGGATGGGCTCCCGTGATGACCATATGTTCTTTGTTTGTTATAAGCTCGGTCTTGGACTTTGCATTGGCTCCCCAGAGGATAAACACCATGGGTTTCTGCCGTTCGTTGAGGATTTCGACGATACGGTCCGTAAAGATCTCCCATCCCTTCCCCTTGTGGGAATTGGCTTGTCCTCTGCGCACTGTCAGCACTGTGTTCAAAAGCAGTACCCCCTGCTTTGCCCAGTCTGCCAGATAGCCGTGACCCGGCATCTTTATGCCCAGATCATTTTCTATCTCTTTATATATGTTCACCAGTGATGGCGGTATTGTCACTCCTTTGTTGACGGAAAAGCACAAGCCGTGAGCCTGCCCCGGTTCATGGTAAGGATCCTGTCCCAGTATCACCACCTTGGTATCCTGAAATGATGAATATCTCAAGGCGTTAAAAACATCCTCCTGGGGAGGATATATCTCATATCGGGCTCTTTCTTCAGTCAGAAAATTTTCCAGCTGCTTAAAGTACGGCCTGTCAAACTCATCCCGGAGCATGATGTCCCAGTCATTTCCTATTTTAGTCATTTTGCTTTCTCCTGTTGTATGATTATATCATACTATATGATACTTTTGTTACCAAACTTTACGAAAATAGCTACAAAAACATTTTTTTTAGTGTATAATAATGTCATGTCAAATGTATATGTAAGTTGCGAAGCTGATCAAGCTCTGAAAAAATACCTGAAAGAATCAGGTCATAAGGTTTGTGAAGTGAGGCCCACGGTTAAGATGGACCCTGCCATAAGCACTCATCCGGACATATACATGTGCGCGCTTAGAGACAGCGTTTATCACGGAGAGCGTTTTCTCCTGAACCCCTATTATCCCGCCCATGCCATATTTAACGGATGTTCCACAGGCAAATATTTCATCCACAACCTGAAATACACGGCTCCGGATCTTCTGAAGGCTGTCCGCAGAGAGGGGCAGATCGAGGTGCATGTGGCTCAGGGATATGCCAAGTGCAGCTGTGTAGTTGTGGATGAAGATTCCATAATCACAGCAGACAGGGGGATATGGAGAGAGGCTGTCAAGGCAGGAATGAATGTGCTGCTCATTGAAAAGAGCCAGGTCATCCTGCGGGGATATCCTTACGGATTTTTAGGCGGAGCCTCCGGAAAAGTCGGCAGCACCATGATCTTTAACGGAGATATCACCAGACACAGCGATTATGCAAGGATCCGTGATTTTATCGAGAGCCGCGGCCTTGATATCGTGTGCTTTAAAGAATACCGTCTTACAGATATAGGCTCCATAATAGAGGAAAAGGACGGATAGCATGAAAGACCACGCCATCATCCCCATATTCATACCACACAAGGGATGCAATAACGAATGTGTTTTCTGCAACCAGCGGAGGATAACTGCCCATTCAAAACCGCTTACCCCGTCGGATATACATAAAACCGTAAGGGAATACATGTCTACCCTGTCAGAAATGAACATGTCAGAAATCGAGCTGTCCTTTTTCGGCGGCTCTTTTACAGGCATCCCCATTGATGAGCAAAAGTCATTTCTGGCGGTGGCCAAAGACTACAAGGACCGCGGCATCATACAGAAAATACACCTTTCCACCAGGCCCGACTACATAGATGAGCCGATACTTGAGAATCTAAAAGCATACAGCGTAGACACCATAGAGCTGGGAGCCCAGTCTTTTTCCGATCATGTCCTTGCGGCTTCCCACCGTGGCCATGATTCTGCGGCCATATACGACAGCTGCCGGTTGATAAAAGATCATGGATTTAATCTGGGCATACAGCTCATGATAGGCCTTCCGGGAGATACTCCGGATGACGATATTTTTTCGGCCAGAGAAACCGTAAGGCTTGCGCCGTCCATTGCGCGGCTTTATCCTACCGTCGTTATCGAAGATACCGGACTTTACGACATGTACCGGGAAGGCACCTACCGTCCCCTCGGCAGCGAAGAGGCCATCCGCCGTACAGCGGCCATGTACAGGATAATCGACAGCGCCGGTATAAATATAATACGGGTCGGTCTAAAGTCTTCTGACATAATAAATGACAAAACCATAAGTTCCGGCACTTTCCATCCGGCTTTCCGCCAGCTTGTGGAGGGGCTCATCGCCAGAGAAGATCTTGAGGCTCAGCTTGAGGAGATGCCGCCGGCCTCAGATGTGGTCTGTGTATCCCACCCGGATTCTTTCAACAATATGATCGGCCACAAGGCCGCCAACAAAAGTTATTTCAGCAGCAGGTTTTCTTCGCTGCATATTAAATATACCGCCGATGAATCGGTCAAAAAAGGCGTCTACTCAGCGTTTATAAAAAAGGAGAAAAAATAATAATGAAAGCAGTCTTAACAGTTGTAGGTAAAGATATGGTCGGAATCCTGGCCAAAGTGTCAACAGTTTGTGCAGGCAAGAACGCCAATGTCCTGGAAGTGACCCAGTCAATACTGGACGGATATTTCTGCATGGTCATGGTCATAGATATAAGCCGGCTCAGCTGCCAGTTTGAGGAGCTGGACAACGCCCTCAAGGAATCAGTCCCTGACATGGTCATCCATCTGATGCACGAAAACATCTTTAATTCCATGCACAGGATATGATCTAAGGGAGGGGAAAAATGGTAAATTTCAATGATATCATGGAAACCATAACCATGATACAAGACGAAAATCTAGATATTCGTACGATCACCATGGGCATATCACTTCTTGACTGTGCTGACAGCGACATAGACCGCTCATGCCAAAAGATATACCGTAAGATAACAGAAAAAGCCAAAGATCTTGTGTCCACAGGCGAGGCCATAGAAAGAAAATACGGGATCCCGATCGTCAACAAGCGTATAAGCGTAACGCCTATAGCCATGCTGGTGGCTGCCAGCGGAGGCGATCCGGTCAAATACGCCCTCACCCTTGACAGGGCTGCAAAAGCTGTCGGAGTAAACTTCATCGGCGGTTTCAGCGCTCTTGTACAAAAGGGGTTCAGCGCCGGCGACAGAGAACTGATAGAGGCAATTCCTCAGGCCCTTGCCCAGACCGAGTTTGTATGTTCCTCCGTAAACATCGGCTCCACAAAGGCAGGTATCAATATGGACGCAGTTAAGATCATGGGCGATGTTATCCGTAAGACCGCTCAGCTCACCAGCGACAGGCAATGTATCGGAGCTGCCAAGCTGGTAGTGTTCTGCAACGCTCCTGAGGATAATCCTTTCATGGCAGGAGCCTTCCATGGTCCCGGCGAACCGGATGTGGTCATAAATGTGGGTGTTTCAGGCCCAGGAGTTGTCCGCTCGGCTCTCGCCAAGCTTCCGGCCGATGCGCCGCTCAATGAGGTGGCCGAGCTCATCAAAAAGACCGCCTTCAAGATCACCCGTATGGGCCAGCTTGTAGGTACCGAAGCTTCCCAAATGCTGGGAGTCCCTTTTGGCATCATAGATCTTTCGCTGGCCCCGACACCGGCCGTAGGCGATTCAGTCGCCTATATACTCGAAGAGATCGGCCTTGAGCAGTGCGGTACCCACGGCACCACTGCAGCTCTTGCAATGCTAAACGATGCAGTCAAAAAAGGCGGTGTTATGGCTTCTTCCAGCGTTGGCGGACTTTCCGGCGCCTTTATCCCGGTCACCGAAGATGCTGGCATGATAGAAGCTGCCAGAGCCGGTACCCTTTCCATAGAAAAGCTGGAAGCCATGACTGCGGTATGTTCCGTGGGGCTTGATATGATAGTAATACCCGGTGATACCCAGCCTGCCACCATTTCAGCCATCATCGCCGATGAGGCTGCCATAGGAATGGTGAACTCCAAGACGACCGCAGTCCGCGTTATCCCGGCAATAGGTCTGGAAGAAGGACAGGAACTTGACTTCGGCGGTCTGCTTGGCCGCGGTCCTGTCATGCAGCTCAGAGGCCAGTCATCACAGAAGATGATAGAAAGGGGAGGCCGCATACCGGCTCCTATGCAGAGCTTGAAGAATTGACCATTAAACGGTGAAGTTTTGGTGGTTTATTCCCTACCCCCATTGACAACGCTCCGGATAAGATTACAATTAAATATATGGAAATTCTTTAGGAGGCGTTTTAATGGGCAATTTCAGGTACAGAATGGCACAGTTTTTGATGGGCAGAAATGGATTTGACAATTTTTGCCGCGGCTTGCTGTTCCTCGCCATGATCTTAATCATAGCTGATATTTTTGTGCCGGGCAGCGTACTTCGCCTGTTGGGTCTCATTGTTTTGGTATATTCATATTTCAGGGCTTTTTCCAAGAATATTGCCAGGCGTCAGGCCGAAAATGCCTGGTACACATCATGTGTGCAGGCCCCGTTCCGTTCATATATGAGCCGGGACCGCAAGCACTACAAGTATTTCAAATGTCCGACATGCAAACAGGTCCTCCGGGCTCCCAAAGGCCGCGGGAGGATAAGAGTCACCTGCAGCAGATGTCACCATGTATTTGAAAAGAAAGTATGATAAACCGCAGATCATTCTCTGCGGTTTCTTTTTTTTAAAATAATCCTGAAAAGAATCCTCCTGCCCAGTCGAAAAGCGGCACCAGCAAGATCGGCATAAAAATTGCCGGTATAAAGTTCATGATCTTGAGTTTAGCCACCCCGATAAGATTAAATGCCAGCCCGATCAGCAGCAGCGACCCTACGCATGTCATCTCTGCAATGACCGTATCGTTAAGGAACGGTTCTATGAACTGAGCCATCAGCACGATCGCCCCCTGAAAAACCAATACAAAGACTGCTGATGCCAGGACTCCAAAACCAAGGGATGCGGCAAAGAATACGGCTCCTATGCCATCCATGGTCGCTTTTGTCAGGAGCATGGTATTGTCCCCAAGAAGCCCTGCCTGCAGCGAACCTACTATGGTCATGGCGCCTACGCAGAACACCATGCTTGCTGTCACAAATCCCTCGGCAAAGGTGGCGTCACCTTCCCCCTTATTTTTTACAAACTTTTCTTCTATTTTTTCCGCCCCTCGGTTAACTTTTCCGTCTATGTCAATGGCAAGGCCAATGATGGCACCTATCGCCATGGAGATCACTGCTATCAGAGTATTCTGTCCTTCAAATACACCGCTGACTCCTATGTACATTGTACACAGCCCCATGCCTGCCATGATAAAACTTGTCCAGTTGGAAGGTATGGCCTTTTTTGCAAGTAACCCTATACTGCTGCCAACAAAAACAGTGAGAGTATTTACGATGACTCCTAACATCACTCTCCGTCCTTGCCCCCGAAGGTGTCGAAGAGGCTGTCGCTGCTTTCCTGAGCTTCTGCCTGAAAGTTTTCTATGTTGGCCATGTGTTCGTCTATTTCGGCGCAGAAAGCTCTTATCCTGTCCATATCTATATTTCCGCCTGCGGACACTGCTTCATAAACATAGTCTCCGATGGCTTCTTTGATGTCTTTTATCTTGCCTTTTTCTAGCACTGCCTTGCCCTTGGCCTTGCTGTAGTCGAAAGTATCTCCGGCAACCTCGCCCACCTTGTTTGCGACCTGCCCCAGTTTGTCTAAAAACGCCACTTTCGGCACCTCCTATATTTTTTCAAAATTCTTTTCCATTATATCACGATTGTGATAAAATGAAAACAGAAACATCAAAAAGGAGGACTTCCTATGCTTTTAAACCATGAAAAAGAAAATTTCCTTCATCTGCCCACGCCTATCGAATATCTTCCGCGTATATCCGAGGACCTGGGCATAGAACTTTATATCAAGCGTGATGACCTGACACCTCTGGCCATGGGAGGAAATAAGCTGCGCAAGCTGGAATATCTTCTCAGAGACGCCATGGATAACAAGGCCACCATGCTGCTTACTGTAGGTGGGGTCCAGACCAATCACGGCCGTCTGACCTGCGCTGTAGCCAACAAATACGGTCTGAAAGGCGCTATCGTCTCCATCGGCAAATATCCTGGCGAGCTGTCAGCCAATCTGCTGCTGGACGGTATCATGGGTTCTGATGTATGGATAAAAGCTCCTGAAGCCGGCGTAAGTGACAACAAGGTCTATGACCGCATATTGCCTGAGATCATCGCATCCTATGAGGATAAAGGTGAAAAGGTATATTTCATACCTATGGGAGGTTCCAACGAGATCGGAGCTCTCGGATATTACGAATGCGCCATGGAAATAGCCGGCCAGATCAGGGGCACCGGCCTTGAGGGCTGCCGCCTCATCTCCACCGTCGGGAGCATGGGCACATATATGGGACTGTTCGCCGGCATTGCCAATGAGGATCTTCCGATCCACCTTACAGGTATATCAATATTGCTGTATGACGATATAGTAAAGCATGCAATGGACTATTATGGCAGAGTTGCTGACTTTTTTGGACTGTCCTTTGCCGCCGATCCAAAAGATTTTGACCTGGTTACAGATTATGACCGGGGAGCATATAACAATCCTTGCAAAGAGGTGCGTGACGCCATATATTATATGGCCGAAAAAGAAGCGATAATCCTCGATCCTTGCTATACAGGAAAGGCCTTTGCCGGTCTGGTGGAGATGGTCAAGTCAGGCCGTATAAGAAAGGGAGAAAAGGTGATATTCCTTCATACCGGCGGTGCGCCCGGCATCTGCACCCCTCACCACCGAGTGGAGATCGAAGCTGAAAGAGAGAAGTTCATACATATGCTGTAACCCGGATGGCCGGGACAGTGTCTGGCAAGTATGGCCGAAGCAAGGGTGTCTCCCCCTAATTGGCATTATTGTACCGTTTCAGGGGGCGCCGCTCCACCCAAATATCGTTTTTTTCTCATATAGGGGGATTCACTCCCCCTATATTTTTTGTTTTGTAGGTTTTAGGGGGAGCAAGATCGGATCCTGATTCGGATTTTCATCATTTTTCGAGTCTTTTTGACAACTATAATTGTCATTTTTGTCTTTTGGCGAATTTTTCTATCCCCCTAAATCGTTGAAACACACTTATTCCGGTGTAGTCGCTCCCCCTAAATCGCCGGTCAATTGGATATTCGGTGTAAATTTCTTCATGCAAAGTATATTTTCCGCAGTTCCACCGTCCAAGGAGCATTCAAAGGAGCATTTTTTGCAGAAGCTCAATGGTTCTCATGATGGCCCCGCTGTCCAGTTTGCCGTCAAGGCTCTCACCTGTTATGAACAGCCTGTCCGAAGGTATTATCCCGTTCTCGATATAGGTTTCGATCTTCTTTACCGCATTTGCCCTGTATTCCGGATCGCCGAGCATGCCCAGATGTTCCCAGTAAATCTCATCTCCATAAGAATTGGAAAAGGTAAAGTCAGGATGAACATAGATCAGTTCCCCGCTCCTCATTTTTAGCTTCAGAGGCTTTTCATATTCGTAATCCAGGCCGGCAGAATCAAGAAGGTCACATATGAGCATCTCGCTCTTTGATCGTACTTTATGCCCCTTTGAAGTAGTATGAATGCAATACTCACTGCGAAATCTCCATCCATCAGCAGGAGCGGCCATGGAATTACTCCTATCCATACTGGCGAAGCTGTCCTGTCCGTATATTATATTTTCAAGTTTATATGTGTCCGGGATAGATTCTTCGATGTCTCCGTAGCTGTAAGGCATATACTTTTCCATTAGCTTCTGCTGCTGCCTTATGTTTTGTTCCATCCTCTCTATGGCCGCCTGCAGATAACGCTTGAGTTTCAGCCCTTCAATAAGTTTTCTGTTGCTGCGGCTTATGTAAATCTCCCTGCCGCAGACATGATAATATTCGGCTTCGTTTCCCCTTAGCTTGCGTTTCAAGCGTCCGGGCGGCAATGCTCCAAGCCGTGACTGGTATTCCCCCAGCAGCTTCTTCTGGTATTCCATATCTCTTTTTGTTATTTCCCTGTAATCCATAAATTCCCCTCCTGGCACTATTATACATCACCTGGGCTAAAATGTAAATATATGGAAATCGGGCAGTAAAAAACCCTGCACGACACACACGGTACAGGGTTTGACATAGATCATAACTATGCATACTTCTTCAGTTCTTCTTCCTCCAGGATCCTGTAAGCGACCTTGCCGACCAGGGTCTTAGGCAGGCTCTCCCTGAACTCTATGGAAGCAGGCAGCGCATATTTGGCCACATGCTTTTTCAGGTATTCCATCAGGATCTGAGTCGCTTCCTCCTGGGAGACCTTGGCCTCAGGCCTGAGGACCACAAAGGCCACGACTTTCTGCATCTTGTACGGGTCAGGCACACCGATGACACAGCTCATGTGGACCAGTTCGTGGGCATCCAGGATGTTTTCTATCCTGGACGGATACACATTATATCCGCTGGTGATTATCATTCTCTTGATCCTCTGGCGGAAATATACAAAACCTTCTTCGTCCATCATGCCAAGGTCTCCGGTATGGATCCATTTGAGACCGTCCTTATGGCGGCGCAGGGTGTTTGCAGTTTCTTCAGGATTGTTGATATACTCTATCATCACCGTAGGGCCGGAGAGACAGATCTCTCCCTCCTCGCCGTAAGGAACCTCCTCCTCGGTACCAGGTTTTACGATCTTATAGAAAGTGTCAGGGAACGGCAGTCCGATGCTGCCCTCCTTGTACCTGTTGACCGGTGTAAGGCAGCTGGCAGTAACGCACTCTGTAGTGCCGTAGCCTTCCCTTACCGGTATGCTGGCATTGTGATCTTTCAGGAACTTGTCAAAACGCTTTTTAAGCTCTATGGACAGAGAATCTCCTCCGCTGAATACACCTTTGAGGCATGACAGATCCACTCTGTCAAGGCTTTTTATCCTGAGCAGCGCCTCATACAGAGTAGGGACTCCTGCGATAAAGTTTGGCCTGTGTTTTTTGAGGAGTTTGGCATAGCTTTCCGGATTGAACCTCGGTATCAGCAGGCACCTGCCGCCGTTGGCAAGCATTGAATGGATGCAGACACCAAGCCCGAATCCGTGGAAGATCGGCATTACAGCCAGCATCTTGTCCCCCGGCCTGTACATCGGGTTTGTGGCCACGATCTGCTGGGCAAGGGCGTTAAAATTAAGATTTGAAAGCAATATCCCTTTCTGTGTACCCGTAGTGCCGCCGCTGTAAAGGATGACTGCAGGGTCTTCAGCCTTGCGCACCACATGGAACGGTCCATGGTACTTTTTGCCGTCCAGCAGGAATTTTTCCCACCAGATTATCTCAGCATTGGCAGGTACCTTTTTTATCTTGCGCCCTTCCACCAGATAATATCCTTTTCTTTTTATAGGGCTCAGTACATCTTTTACGCTGGTGAGGATCAGGTTGCGCAGGTGGACATTTTCCCTGATATTCTCAAACTTGCCGTAAAACTGGTCAAGGGTCAGGCACACTACGCTGGATGATTCCTTCAGGCAAAATTCTATCTCCTTTTCGCTGGACAGAGGATGTACCATGTTGGCTATGGCACCTATCTTGTTCACAGCGTAAAACATTATGACCGCCTGAGGGGCGTTAGGCATGCAGATAGTAACACTTTCTCCAGGTTTAACGCCTATTCCGGCCAGCGCTCTTGCGCACTTGTCCACTTTAGAAATAAAATCTTTGTATTTTACCTTTCCGCCCATAAAATCATAAGCAATGTAATCAGGATAGTTTTCGGACACTTCTGCTATCTTGTCGTACATTGACCCCTGAAAATAATCAAGATGTGCAGGTATGCCGTCAAGATGGTCTATCCACGGTGCTTTAACATTCATGTTTTCATTTTTTGTCATAATCTACTTCCTCCCCCGCAGGACGCTCCAGCAGCTGCGGATTGTCCAGCAGATGCTTGAGCAGTTTTACTGATTTTGAATAATAATAGCCATCGGCAAGTCTCTCGTCTAATGTAAGTCCCAGATCCAATGTCTCTTTCATGGTCATGTTGCCCTCTTCATCGTATACAGGCCTTACCTTTTTTTCTCCCATTACTACAAAGATAGAGTTTGTACCCCAGTTGGAAAGATGATGATAACCGGCTTTCAAACCGATGGACCCCAAGTTGCTTATCATGACTGACGCATAATTGGGGTCGGTCTTTACAAGAAATTCCGGTACTTTGCCGTAAAAGTCAAGCTTGTGCAATATCCATACTGCTATACGCAGCATCCATCTTGGCATCTTGGCAAAGAACCCCATCCCTGCCGTCGAATTGTCCACTTTGTCGCTCCTGCACTCGTTGATCTCTGCATATACCTTTTCTTTCACGGTATCAATGGTCGTAGTTTCATCAAAGTCAACAAAAGCCAGCGCCTCTTTGCCGTCATCGGCAAATTTTTTCTTTACTACGAAAGCAAGGGTAACGGTAGGTCTCTTGTATGTACGGTAGCCCTTGATGAAATAGTTCATCTTAGGCCTTAATGTCAGCGTCTTGACTATGGCCGCCAATATCACATGAAACAGTTTATAAGGGTCATCATCTATATCTTTATTCTTTTCTGCCAGATAGCGGTTAACATTCTCAAGATCGATCCTTTCGTTTATAAATGCTTCGCTGTCGGCTCTGTTGGGATACAGATAAGGTACGAATATATGCATCGGGTCCGCTTCTTTTACCCATATGCCGTCTTTTCTGTCTCCGAATTTTTCTTTTTTTATTCCCATATTTCCTCCAACAATAAACAAGGTGTGGTCACCCACACCTTGCAATTCTATCATATTTTGGCGATTTGTCCCGTATTGGCGTCAAAAATTAACACTTTCTTAGCGGAATCGTAAGAAATTCTTAATCACTGTGTTACATGAACTTTTCAATGGCCTGTCAGCCTGCCTGCCATACCCTCAGGTACGGGTCAGTCCTGTCAGTCGGCTCTGTAGGTCTTCCAGTATGAGCTGTACATATCATCTGCTTCGCTGCCCAGGTTTTTAAGGGTCTCACAGTTGGCCAGTTCTTCTGCCGTAGGGTTCAGCACCGGTTCATCCACCAGATCGGCTATCTGAGTATTAGGAATAGCATAGGTAAGGTATTCAAAGTTTGTAGCTGCAACCTCTCCGTCCAGCATGAAATTCATCCATGCTTCGGCCCCTTCCTGGTTTTGGGCTGTCTTAGGGATAGCCCAGCAGTCGGTCCATACCTCTGTTCCCTCTTTTGGAATGACATATTCGAGGTTTTCATTGTATTCCTTGGAATAAAGCACTTCTCCTGAGGTTATCACCGCCAGTGCCGCCGACTCTCCTATCATCTTTTCTCTGGCGCTGTCGTTGTCAAAGCTGTATACAAGCGGTTTCTGCTCGATCAGTTTGTCTGTCATCTCCTTGATCTGGGCTTCATCGGTGGTGTTCATGGAATACCCAAGGAGTTTGGCAGCTATCATAAAGCCTTCTCTCATGGAATTCGGCATTACTATCTGGCCGCTGTACTGGGTATCCCACAAGTCTTCCCATGAGTCTATCTCACTGTTTACCATGGTCGTATTGTACATTATGCCATATGTTCCCCATGTATGAGGCAGCGAGTGTACCATGCCCGGATCGAACTCTTCCATGAAAGGTTTGATGTTATCTGCGATATTGGAAGCATTCGGCACATTGTCGTAATTTATCTCAGCAAGCAGATCCTCGCTTATCAGCCTCTCGATCATATAGTCTGAGGCACAGATTACATCATACTGGGCAGTATTGTTTTTTATCACCGGATACATTTCCTCGTTGGTGTCAAACAGGTCTATCACCACATCATAGCCGGTCTCTTCCTCAAACTGATATTCCAGCTCAGGGTCAAAATAGTCGCCGAAGCAATACACATAAACAGTTCCCTTTTCTCCTCCTGCTTCCTGGCTGCCGCAGCCTGCCATCAGGCCAACTGCCATGACAGTTATCAGCAGCAAAACAATTATCTTTTTCATATCCTCTTTTCCTCTCTCCTGTTACTGATGATGTTGACTACTATCAATATTATCAATACGGCCACGAATATGACCGTTGACAACGCATACAATGTCGGCCTTATACCTACCCTTACCTGGCTGTATATCAGCGTGGACAGGGTATTGATGCCCACCCCTCTGGTAAAATGGGTGATGACAAAATCATCTACCGACATGGTAAATGCCAGCAGGAACCCGGAAAGGACCCCCGGCATTATATCCGGCAGCACCACTTTGAAAAATGCATAAGCCGGTGAAGCGCCCAGATCCAGGGCTGCTTCGTATGTGTGATTCTCAAGCTGCCGGAATTTTGGCATTACAGAAAGTATCACATAAGGTATACAGAATGTTATATGGGCAAATAGCACTGTGCCGTAGTTCAGCGATATGCCAAACAGCAGGAACGAAAGCATGAGCGATATGCCTATCACTATGTCGGCATTAAGAAGCGGTATGTTGTTGAGCCCCATAAGGAAAGTCCTGCTCTTTTCCTTCATGGCATTAAGGCCCAGACATGCCAGCACTCCTACTATGGTGGATATGACCGCCGCCCAGAAAGCGATGGTCAGAGTGTTGCCCAGAGCGTCCATTATCATCTCGCTCTCAAACATCTCCTTATACCAGTCCAGGGAAAAACCGACCCAGGCATTCATTGATTTTCCGCTGTTGAAAGAAAGGACCATCAGAGTGCCTATGGGCAGATACAGGAATATGACGATCAGGGCCAGATATATGGCTTTTAAAGCTTTCTTCATATCACATTACCCTCCCCGTTCCTGTCAAATTTTTCAATGAAGGCCATGCTGATGACGATAAAGATCATCATAACAAGGGAAAGACCGGCTCCCAGATTCCAGTTGGAGCTGGTGGTAAATTCCTGCTCTATGATGTTTCCTATCAGATTGACTTTTCCGCCTCCCAGCATGGTAGATACTGCAAATGTAGTCAGGGACGGCACGAAAACCATGGTCACTCCGCTGACTATCCCAGGTACGCTCAGGGGTATCATTATCCTGAAAAGTACCTGCCTAAAGCTGGCTCCAAGGTCGTAGGCAGCTTCTATGACATTCTTGTCTATTTTTATGAGGGCGTTGTAAATAGGCAGGATCATGAACGGCAGATAATCATATACCATGCCAAGGACAACGGCCGCCGGAGTATTTATGATCTCAAGAGCCGGTATGCCAAAGAATCCCAGCACCTGATTGATCACCCCGTTTCTTTCCAGGAGCACCTGCCAGGCCATGGTCCTCAGCAGGAAGTTCATCCACATCGGAAGTATGAAGATGAACACCATGAATCCCTTCTTGCCCAGTTTGCTGTCTTTTAATATCAGCCCCAGCGGAAAAGCGATCACAAAGCACACGATGGTGCTCACCAGGGCAAGCCCCAGGGCCAGCAGCAGCGCTTCCCGGTGTTCCGGCGTAGCTATGGCCAGTATATTGTCAAATGTGAAACTGCCGCTCCTGTCGGTCAGTCCGTAAAAGGCAATGACCCCCAGCGGCACTATGGTGCCGCAGATTATAAATATCAGGAACGGTCCGCTGAAAATCTTTTTATTCATCCAGAGCCAGCGCCTCCTCATCTTCAGATTGAGGTTTGTTCATTATCTGTATATTTTCCGGAATGACCCTCATGGAAACCTTTGTACCCACAGGATAGCTTACCGTATTCTGGGCCAGCCACTCAAAGCCGCCGGCCTCTATGCACATCTCATAATGGACACCGATGAACACATTGGAGGTCACCACTCCGTCGATGGTACCTTTTCCAGGTGCATCTATCACGATATCCTCAGGTCTTATCACCACATCCACCGGCGTATTATTTCCGAATCCCTCATCAATGCAAGGGAACACGCATCCGCAGATCTTTACGACCCTGTCCTTGAGCATAATGCCGTCTATTATATTGCTGTCGCCTATAAAGTCGGCAACAAAAGCATTTTCAGGTTCGTTATATATTTCTTCAGGCGTGCCCATCTGCTGTATATAGCCCTGGTTCATGACGACCACCTTGTCGGACATTGTCAGGGCTTCTTCCTGGTCGTGGGTAACATAAAGGAAGGTTATGCCGAGCTCATTTTTAAGCCTGATAAGTTCATACTGCATTTCCTGCCTCAGCTTAAGATCCAGGGCTCCCAGAGGCTCATCCAAGAGCAGCACCCGCGGTTCGTTGACGATGGCCCTGGCTATGGCTATACGCTGCTGCTGTCCTCCTGAAAGGGAGTCCACCCGGCGCTTTTCATAGCCGCTCAGGTTTACCAGCTTGAGGGCATATTTTATCTTGTCGTTTATGTATTCCTTGCTCTTGCCGCTTATCTTGAGTCCGAAGGCTATATTTTCCGCAATGTTCATGTTGGGAAACAGCGCATATTTCTGAAAGACCGTATTGATATGCCGCTTGTTGGGCGCAAGGTCGGTTATGTCCTCGCCCTGGAACAGCACCTTTCCGGTATCAGGCTTCTCGAATCCGCCCAGTATCCTTAAGGTGGTAGTCTTGCCGCAGCCGGAAGGGCCAAGCAGAGTTATGAATTCATTTTCTTCTATCTTCAGATTAAATTCATCGAGGACCAGTTCCCCGTCAAATGACTTTGAAATATCCAAAAGTTCTATCAGTGCCATATCATGTCAGAAACTCGGCGGGGTGCTCACCCACAGAATCTCCGCTCCTTTCTTTGATGTTATATAATGCTTTTTATCCGGAACATAGTAGAAAGACTCTCCATGTTTGGCCCGGTATTTTTCCTTACCCAGTATTATGGTTATTTCTCCCTTCAGGACATATCCGAATTCTTCGCCTTCATGGGGATTGTCAGGATATGTCTCTCCGCCGGGACCCAGAGTGAGGCGTATCGGCTCCATCATGTTCTTCTGGGCATTGGGGATGATCCATTCTGTCTTGTTTCCCAGTTCGTCATCGACTTTTTCAAAATAATCATCGCTGCCGAACACCACCTGCACCTTTTCCGCCTCTTTTGCGAAAAATTCACTTATGGTCATGCCAAGGCACTGGAGTATATCCTCCAGTGTGGATATGGACGGCGATGTCAGATCGTTCTCCACCTGGGAAATAAATCCTTTGGAGAGCTCGCTCCTGTCAGCAAGTTCTTCCTGGGTAAGCCCGTTCAATATCCGCAATTCTCTTATCTTAGAGCCTATTTCCATGTTTTCTCCGATCCCGTCTGAAACGGCGGCACAGATCTGACGGCCGTTTCGTTATAATAAACCTCAAGTTTAGAAATACTAAACTCCCGTGCATATAAATTATATCTGAAACTTTTTGCCTGTCAAGGGGTTTTACGGGGAAAATTAAGCATTTTCTGTCCTTTTTTGCATACTTTGTCCTTGCGGCCCATATTAGTCGATGATATAATGGTATTATGGTTACAATTTTATCTAAGATCGCATCAATTTTCTTAATAATGGGCGTGGGGTTCTTCCTGAACAGGTCGGACATCCTGCCGTCGTCTTCCAACAAATATTTTGTAGACCTGCTGATGTTTGTTACGACCCCATGCATGATATTATCATCGGTAACAGCCAACGAATTCAACGATGATATGAAATCCGCCACTGTGGAAGTTCTCCTCTGCGGTATCGGATTTTTTGTTGTTCTCTTTCTAGTCGGCTATATACTCCTTAAAAAGATCATGAGAGTAAAGCCGTCTGAGGACCTGGGTGTTTACATCCTTTCCTTTTCTACTGTGAACAACGGGTTCATGGGTTTTCCCATAACCAACGCTGTCTTTGGAGGAAACATATTATATCTGATGGTGATACATAATATCTGCCTCACCGTATATATGTACTCGGCAGGTCCTTTTATCCTCAACATGAATGCGGGCTCAAGCAAGTTCAGCTTTAAAAAACTTATCAAGACATTCTGCAATCCGTCTACGATATTTTCACTTGTGGCGGTAGCAATGCTCGTACTGGGTCTAAAACTCCCGAACATGATAAACGAAACTGTATCGCTGATAGGCGATATAACCGTTCCGCTTTCCATGATGGTAGTAGGTATGCAGCTTGGCGACAGCAACATCAAGCGCATAGCCAAAAATAAAGACCTGCTGATACTTTCTCTTGTAAAGATGTTTGCCGTACCGGTGATCATTTTCCTGATCATGGACATGCTCCCGGTGGAAAATACGGTAAAGACTGCCATTATTTTCGCTTCCGCATTTCCGACTGCTGTGGTGACATCGGCCATAGCCATGATGGAAAAGAAAAACTCTCTGCTGTCAGCGGAGATCATCGCCCTGACCACTCTCATTTCCCTCATATGCATACCGGCATGCGCCGTTTTCCTGCATACTTATTACGGGTTATAAAGCAGGTTCAGACTTCGTCAAAATTCTCATTTGTTAATATTTCCTCAAAAGGTATATTGCATTTTCTCTTTCCTGCTTATATAATAAATTATCAAGGCTAAATCTAAGAACTTTACAGCAGGAGGTATCAAATTTGGAGCAGAAATACTATGATACGGCGGATCAGGTGATCGCTCTCCATGGAGCCGAGCCATCGTCTCTGATCCCTATCATACAGGACATCCAGAGCGAGCTTCGGTATCTGCCGGGCGAGCTCTTGTCTTATGTAGCAGAAAAAATAGGTGTAACTGAAGCTAAAGCTTACAGTGTCGCCACCTTTTACGAGAATTTTTCCTTTGAGCCCAAGGGAAAATATGTCATCAAGGTATGCGACGGCACAGCATGTCATGTGAGAAAGTCTATCCCTATCCTTGAGAAGCTTTACAGCGTTCTGGGATTGTCCGAGGACAAAGCTACCACAGATGATATGCTCTTTACTGTGGAAACCGTATCTTGCCTTGGGGCCTGCGGACTTGCGCCGGTTTTAACGGTAAATGACAAGGTTTATCCGGCAATGACGCCGGAATCAGCGGAGGAGCTCATTGAGGAGCTGAGAGGAGCAGAGTAAATGCAGAGGATTAACAGCATAGAAACATTAAATCAGGTATCTAAGATAGCCAAAACAAAGATAGACGCATGCAAGTGCCGTATCCTTATCTGTGCGGGAACAGGCTGTCTGGCCGGAGGTTCCGGAGAGATCTACGAAAGGATGTGCCAGCTTGCCAAGGATGATCCTGATGTACAGATAGACTTTAAACCTGAGATCGCATGCGCTGAACTGCCGGGACATGGCCTGGAAGCTGAGGCCTCAGCCGCTGCCCATAAGATCGCAGACGCCATCAGGGAGGCTGCCGAAAACGGTATAGCACCTGAATCTCTTGATGACTTTACCATTAAAAAGAGCGGCTGCCACGGATTCTGTGAAATGGGCCCTCTGATGAGGATCGAGCCGCTTGGTATACTATATACAAAGGTATCCGTCGATGACTGCAAAGCCATATATGAACGAACCGTCAAGAACGGCGACATAATAAGAGAACTTTTATATAAACAGGATGGCATCGAATATGCCCGCCAGGAGGACATACCTTTCTACAAAAAACAGACCCGTGTCGTACTGGAACACTGCGGCCGCATAGATGCCGAGCATATTGAGGAATATATCGCCACCGGCGGATATCAGGCCCTGGTAAAGGCCCTGTTTTCCATGACACCGGATCAGGTCATAGACGAAGTCAGCGAATCAAACCTCAGAGGCCGCGGAGGCGGCGGATTCAAGACCGGATACAAATGGAGCCAGGTGGCCCGCCAGCCTGAAAAACAGCGTTATGTAGTATGTAACGGCGATGAAGGCGACCCGGGAGCTTTCATGGACAGGAGCATAATGGAGGGCGACCCTCACCGTGTCCTTGAGGGCATGATGATAGCCGCCTATGCCACAGGTTCTCAGGAAGGTTACATATATGTGAGAGCCGAATATCCTCTTGCCATCAGCAGGCTCAAAAATGCCATAGCACAGGCTGAGGAAGCCGGCCTGCTGGGCGATAACATATTAGGCTCAGGCTTTTCGTTTAAAATACATATCAACCGCGGAGCAGGCGCATTTGTCTGCGGTGAAGGAAGCGCCCTTACGGCTTCCATCGAAGGAAACCGCGGAATGCCGAGAGTAAAACCTCCTCGTACGGTCGAGCACGGTCTCTTTGACAAGCCTACTGTTCTTAATAATGTTGAGACTTATGCCAATGTTCCGGGGATAATAAACCGCGGAGCTGCCTGGTTCAAATCCATAGGTCCGGAAAACAGCCCAGGCACCAAGGCTTTTGCCCTTACCGGAAGCGTCAAGAACACCGGCCTCATCGAAGTTCCTATGGGTACCACCTTGCGAGAGGTCATCTTTGACATAGGCGGCGGCATCAAAAACGACGGCAAGTTCAAGGCCGTCCAGATAGGCGGTCCGTCAGGCGGATGCCTTATCACGCCTCAGCTCGACATAAGCCTGGACTTCGATTCCCTTAAGAAAATGGGCGCCATGATCGGTTCCGGCGGTCTGGTGGTCATGGACGACTCCACCTGCATGGTAGAAGTCGCCAGGTTCTTTATGAATTTCACACAGAAAGAAAGCTGCGGAAAATGCGTACCTTGCCGGGAAGGCACAATGCGCATGCTGGAGATCCTCGAAAGGATAGTTGCAGGCAACGGTGCCGAAAAAGATCTGGATCTTCTGGAAGAACTGGCGGTCACCATCACCGAAACAGCCCTGTGCGGTCTCGGAAAGAGTGCAGCCTTGCCTGTCATGAGCACACTGAAGCTCTTCAGAGAAGAATATCTGGAGCATGTTGTGGACAAGCACTGCGCATCCCATACATGTACGGCCATGAGGCGCTTCGTTATCAGCCCTGAAAGATGCAAAGGCTGTTCCAAATGCGCCAAGAACTGCCCTGCTGATGCAATTTCAGGCAAGATCAAAGAACCTTATGTCATCGACAACACCAGATGTATCAAGTGCGGAGCATGCGAGAGTTCCTGTGCTTTCGGCGCTATACATGTTGAATGGTAGGAGGAGAACACTGAAATGAAATACATGACCATAAACAACAGGAGAGTCCCTTTTGAAAATGAAAAGAATGTGCTGACCGTCATAAGAAATGCCGGTATCGAGCTTCCTACCTTCTGCTATCATTCTGAGCTTTCCACCTACGGAGCGTGCAGGATGTGCATAGTTGAAGACGATAGAGGCAAGATTTTCGCTTCGTGCTCGGAAGAACCAAAAGACGGCATGGTGATCTACACCAACACCCCTAAGCTCCAGCACCACAGAAAGATGATACTGGAACTGCTGCTGGCTTCCCACTGCACCGACTGTACCACATGCAGGACCAACGGTGCCTGCATCCTGCTTAAACTTGCAAACCAGCTGGGAGTCAACTATGTGCGGTTCCAGAACAACAAACCTGTGCTGCCGCTGGACGACAGTTCTCCTTGCATAGTCTACGACCCTAATAAATGTATCCTCTGCGGAGACTGCGTAAGGACATGCGCGGAAATACAGGGCCTGGGCATAATAGACTTTGTCAACAGAGGAAGCAAGATGCGCGTCAGCACAGCCTTCGGCCGTCCTCTTTCGGAGACCGCCTGCGTGGGCTGCGGTCAGTGCCGTGTGGTATGCCCTACAGGCGCTATCACGGTAAATCAGAATATCCATCCTGTATGGGAAGCTCTGGCAGACAGGAACACAAAGGTCGTAGTACAGATCGCACCTGCTGTAAGGGTCGCCATAGGCGATAAGTTCGGCCTGCCGAAAGGCGAAAATGCCCTCGGAAAACTGGTGGCCGCCTTAAAGCTTATGGGATTCGATCAGGTTTACGATACCAACTTCGGCGCTGACCTGACGGTCGTTGAAGAAGCCGCCGAGCTGGTGGAAAAGATAAAGGAGGGTGATCTGCCTCTGTTCACATCCTGCTGCCCTGCATGGGTAAAATTCTGCGAAGAAAAATACCCTGACCTGAAAAAACATATATCCAGCTGCCGTTCACCTCAGCAGATGTTCGGAGCTGTGCTCAAAGAAGAATCCCGCATGGACACTTCTTCCGAAAAGAAAAAGACCGTTGTCGTATCTATCATGCCATGTACAGCTAAAAAGGCCGAGATCCTCAGACCTGAACACTACACGGATGGCGAGCAGAATGTTGATTATGTGCTCACCACCACTGAGATCACAAGGATGATAAAAGAAGCCGGCATTGACCTTGCCCAGATAAAACCGGATGCCATGGATATGCCGTTCGGCTTGTCCTCTGGCGGCGGCGCCATATTCGGCGTTACCGGCGGTGTAACGGAAGCTGTCCTCAGACAGCTGATAGACAGTTATAATCCTGATGATCTTGAAATGATAAAGCTCACAGGCATCAGAGGTAACGACGGCATCAAGGAAGCCACAGTCACCCTCCACGGCCGCGAGGTCCATATCGGAGTTGTCAACGGCCTCAAAAATGCCGCTATCGTAATGGATGGCATCAGGAGCGGTGAGATGAAGTTTGATTTTGTCGAAGTCATGGCCTGCCGAAGCGGCTGTATCGCCGGCGGAGGACAGCCTGTACCCGTATTCCCTAAGATAAAGGATGCCCGTGCCGAAGGTCTGTATGACATCGATGACGAAAAGCAGATCAAGATTTCCAGTGACAACCCGTTCGTTCTCTCGTTATACGATGGGTTCCTCAAAGGCAAGGAACACAAGCTGCTCCACAATCATGTGGAGTAGACTCATATACTGCGCACACATCAGCCGTAAGGACAGGATCCTTACGGCTGAATCAGTTTCATGCATACTTCTTCTTGTGTCCGACAACTTTTGGGATACAATACAAAGGCTTTCAGTTATGGTCGCAGTTCTGCCATCATATTAGCCTAAATGAAAAATCAGACAATGAAGAAACAAAACAGATTTCCAATTCTTTGATAACTGCCCTGTACCGGTGAACTTCCCTGAAAGGCTGAGTCTTATGTTTTTAATTTAAATCATTTCTTCAATAGACTCACTTCTGTTTTTAGACAAAAATATGCCCGATGATTTCATGCGGGCATATTTACCTAAATTAGCTTACAATTCCTATACATTGAGAAATATACAAGGCTCGGTAGTTTTTATGTTTATTGCGCTTCTTCAACGGATCACATCTTTTTTATAAAGCAATCTGTCACGCTAATGCCAATGTTCTGACAATACGACAGCTTCTTTTCTGTTTCACTGCTAATTCATTATGCGATTTACAGTATTATCCGATATGATTAAGCTTCCTCCTATGACAGCTGCTTTTTCTGCCGAAACAAGGTCTACATATTTTTCAGCATTATTTGTATTAGTGTCGTTCACAAGCAATATAGGCGCATCCAATGAAGTTGCCAATGGTCCCCCTGACAATCCGTCAGGAAAATCCACACTGCATACCAGTACTACAGTCTCCACTTTCTGGGGGAAAAATTCTTTCGCCACTTCAACCGATGTCTCATATCTATTATCACCATATATTCGTTTTACATCTTTTCCCATTTTTTCCAGTTCATTACCCACATTATTGCTTACAACGCTCGGTCCCCCTATCAAATAAAATCTACTTGTAGAAAGCTGCTTAAGATATCCGATCTGATTTTCGTTCAATTCATCGTCCACAAGAAGTATAGGTTTTTTAGAACTCGATACCGCCAGTGCATCTGCAAAATCCAATCCTTGACAAATTAACAGTTCTTCGCCATCGCTACCGGCTTCTTTAAGTATCTCCAAATTAGTGTCAAACCGTGTCTTTCCACCAAGTCTTTTTATATTTATAGTTCCAAGGTTTTCTTCAAACTTTTTTGAGATTGCTCCTTCACCACCTAAAATATACACGCACCCGTCCGCATTAAGGTTTTGTGCTATATATTCTTTCACAAGCTGTTCGTTATATTGATTTACCAACAATATCGGGGCACTCTTCATCATCGCCAGATAGCTTCCAGAAAGTGCGTCAGCAAAATTTTCTCCAGAGGCAACAATAATATTATCAAAGCTTTCTGTGCACAATGTGATTTTTAGTGCTTCTGCAGACTGGATTGAAGTATCATATCGATTATTGCCATTTACTCTTATTTTCATAGCCCCATCAAACAACGGACCTGATCCTGTCTGCCTCTCTATTTTAAAAGTTTTAACGACAGTTCCCCCGTATGCCCTTGTGCCTACAATAGTGACAGAAGCTGTTCCAGCATATATATTATTAGAATAAGTTACACTGAAATCTTTCCCCTGTTCAAGACCTGCAATAGTAACTTTAGGGGTCTTTTCTTTACCATTGAAAAGCGTCATATCATATTCCAACTGTACCTCCAATGTCTCTATTGGTATCTTTCCACGCAAGATTTCAAACGCAGCAGTCTGGTAGTCAGCATACTGGCCCGTACCTTTAACATAGACATAGGCGTTGCCCACTTCTCTGTTGTTTATGTATCCCAGTTCATAATCTACTCCCTCTGTCAGCTCAGCCCCATTATATGTTACCGTGACCTCAGGCTCGTAATTGGCTTCACCGTCATACACTGCTTCAGCAACGGTTATCTGGCAATTTGCAATGGATCTTGCCTGAGTCGCCGCCGGCTTTTCTTCCAGATACATGAAATTCATGTCGGTCCGCCCGCTTATCCCATCCACAGAACCATCCGATGAATACTGCCACATTATATAGTCGCTGGCATATTGGCAGCGGTAATTATACTGGGCAGCCCACATATTATAAAGACCGCTGAGCTGAGCACCGTCAATGGAATTGTTCAGGAAATTCAGATTTGAATATACTCCCGTTTCATATCCGGCCGCCTCTATGACGCTGCAAAAGGCCTTGGCGTTGGCTGTTCTGGTGGCCTTTGACAGGTTGTTTATCCTGCCGGAAGGATCGCTGGACATCTCATAATCCATATAGATAGGAAGCTGCAGATCATACCCTTCTATGTAATCCAGCACCCAGTTTGCTTCTTCACGCGCCTCTGCCGTTGTTACAGCCTGTGAAAAGTAATATACACCGACCATTATCCCGGCATCCTGAGCAGCTTTGATATTCTGATAAAAATTGTCGTCAAAATACAGGCCCCCGCTCACAAAAAAGCGCCCGCCTGCGCGGATTATGGCAAAGTCGATCCCGTCAGCTTTCACCTTCTCCCAGTTGATCGTTCCCTGCCATTGGGAGACATCGATACCGTTGACGACTATACTGTCGCTGAACCGGTCGTTGTGCTGATATGTCTCTCCTGTATAAGGCGAATTGCTTGAAAAAGCATAGGCAAAGGATGATTGGGTCACAAGGGTGAACATCAATATAAGTGTTAAGATAAATGCGATCTTTTTTTTCATGGTCAAACTCCTGCAAAAAATAGTCTAACTGTTTTAGCTGTTTTTTTCAACTGTATTTTTCTCCCAAAGAACAGTTTTTTCAGATCAGGATTATCGCCCGCACCGGACATGCAGGCGCACAATAACCGCATGTGAGGCACCTGCTGCTGTCTATGGCCGCAAGTCCCCTTTCATTGTAAAAGATTGCCTGGGACTGGCATACTCTCATACAGTTTCCGCACCCTTCACAGCTATCTTCTTCTATCCACATTTTCTTTTGCGAAATGTCCGGAACATAGCCTGCCGGCATTTTTCCTTCCAGAAAGGCGACCGCCTCGTCCACCTCTTTTGTTCCGGAAAACCCGATCATCACAGAATCTATATCCTTTACGCCAAGTACATATCCCAGAGCTTTCTGATATTGGGCAGTCAAGTTGCCGCCGCCGAAAGCTTTCATGGAAAACACGCCTTTTCCGCTGCGGTGGCAGGCGGAGATGGCCCTTTCCATCTCCGCCGCTGTTGCCGGGCCATCTCCCTTTCTGATTCCCAGACCTGCATAATTTATGAGTGTAAAGACCACATCACATTGGCTTTCCTGTGCCATAAGGGCTGTAACATCACAGTCATGGGTAGAGATCCCTACAGCCTTTACGATACCTTTTTCCCTGGCGTCGCAAAGGCAGTCCCATGCTCCCTGCCTCTGCTCAAACTGTCCTGCCCTCACTTCGTGGAGCAGAAAAATTTCAATGACATCTCTGTCCAGACTCCTGCGGGCTTCCTCAATGGCTGCCGCCATGCCCTCATGATCAGGAGCAAGGGATTTGGAACATATGACCACATCGTCATTTCTTCCGGCGAGAGCCTGCCGTATATACGGATAGGCTCTGTAATACTGAGCAGTATCTATGAAATTGATGCCCGCATCCAAAGCATGACGGACCACCGCAGCCCCTTCTTCAACGGCCATATTCCGCTGATTCGGTCCCATGGGCAGCACGCCTGCGCCCAGACGGCTTACGCTGATTCCTGTATTTCCAAGTAATATGTTTTTCATGTGAAACCCTTTCTTTTTAAATTATAATCGAGTATAATTATGATGTAAACAAAATATTGGGGGTATATTTCAGTGTCAAATTCATGCCATCTTGCAGATGAACAGGGCTTTGAAACATTCAGGCATGCCTATCGGGCAGCTATCAAAGAGGTCCGGACAAAGATAGAGATCCTCAGTGAAGACTTTGCCGTCAGGCACGACTATAATCCTATCCACCACATGGAAAGGCGCTTAAAATCTCCGGAAAGTATCGAAGAAAAACTCATACGGTACGGCAAAGAGGTATCTATCAGCTCGGCAAAAGAAAATATATTTGACATTGCCGGTATCCGTGTAGTGTGCAATTTCATCGACGATGTATATGCGATGGCCGACATGATGCTTGAGCAGAACGATGTCAGGCTCATAATGAAAAAAGATTACATAGAAAGCCCAAAACCCAACGGTTACAGGAGTCTCCACCTCGTGATCGCAGTTCCTGTTTTTTTGCTTAACGGCTGTGAATATGTGCCTGTAGAAGTACAGATAAGAACTGTCGCCATGGATTTCTGGGCAAGCCTTGAGCATCAGCTCAGATACAAAAAAGAAAAAGAACTTTCCCCGCAGGTCCATCAGGAACTGAAAGCATGTGCCGAAGCCAGCGCCATCCTCGATAAAAGGATGCAGCTTCTCTTTGATGAGATATCAAAACCGGGATGATATTTAAAAGGACCGCTCGTCTGAGCGGTTCTTTTGCTATCCGTTATTTTTATCAGCATCATGCCAGATAATACAGATCGTCAAGGCCCTGAAGCTCCATAAGGGCCCAGATGGCATCGTTCACATCCATCCTTGTGTTAAAATAGCCGAAACTGAACCGGGCAACGCCTTCTTTTCCTATCCCCAGCGACTCCGTAAGCCTCGGACAGGAACAGTCGCCGGAACTTATGGCGATATGGTTCTTCCTCATATGTTCCTTTATCTCATCAGGCGTAAATCCCCTGATGTTCAGCGACACTGTCGGCACTCTCGTATTTGTGCCGAAATCTCCATATACTGTCACATCCTTCATTGATCTTACCGACTCAAAGAATCTTTTGGCAAGCCTGTGAGGAAATATGCTTACACCGTATATGCCCTTTTCAAGGATGAAATCAACAGAGGCCTTGAGCTGTCCCAGTTTCTGTCGTGACGGACATCTTATACCCTCTGAAATACCGTGATCTGCTGCAAAGCCGTCACCCAGGCATATGCCTCCTGTCCCCGCAGGCCCCATCAGCTTTTTATGTCCGCTGAAACAAAACACATCTGTCTGCAGTTCCTCAAGGTTGACAGGAACAGCGCCTGCTGTCTGCGTTCCATCGGCGATGACCATCAACCCATGTTTGCGTGCTATGGCACCTACTCTTTCAAGATCAGTTACATTACCTGTAAGGGCCGAGCCATGGCAGCATATGATCGCTCTGGTATCAGGCTCTATGGCCTTTTCTATAAGATCATATCTGAGTACTCCGTATTCGTTAAGGGGAATAAAGGTGACGCGGCTGCCTGCGCTGCAGGCCTCAGCCAGAGCGTCAAGGACTGCCCGGTGCTCTCCGTCTGTTGATATCACATGATCTCCGGGCTTGATAAAGCTTTTTACTGCCGCCCTGATGGCAGATGTGCCGCTGTCTGTAAACAAGATATTATCTGCTCTTGTCCTGAAAAGTCCAGCCAGCGAAAGCGCCGCCTCTCCCGGTGCTGCTTCGGGTGCATCTTTGAAGGATGCAGGCTTCTCCACTGTAACTGCGGCATTATTCAAATATGGCATATGCTGCTACCTCTTCACTTCTACATGTATCGAGCCCATCACATCAAAAGCCGCCTCCTGGAGCGCAGGGTCGTTGCTGCCCACGCACCGGGCATCCACATGGATAGGCACATCGGGCATGGCAGCTTTTGCGATCACTATATTTGAGATCACACATATGTTGGTGACCACTCCGACAAATTCAACAGACTCATATTGACCGGCGTTTTTATGGAGATATTCTCCCAGCTCGTAGGATCCGAAAGTCGGCTTTGAAAATACCAGATCGTCCGGATCTTTCAGCCCGGCGATACTGCCGTAAAGCTGCCATCCGTCCTCTCCGTCAATACAATGCGGAACAGGAAGGTGTTTTCCTTCCTGAGTATCCATATAATGTAGGTCGTGGGTATCCATGGTAAATATTATCTGGCCATTTTCGCCCAGCGCCCTGTATTCTTTTATCTTTTCCCCAATGGGGCCTTCCAGCTTTTCAGCCCCGGAAAATCCCAGGGAACCATCCACAAAATCCTTCTGATAGTCAACTACAACAAGCAATTTCTTCATTTTTCTACTCCTCCGTATCGCTTTGCTCCGGCAGGATGGCCTTTGTCAATATCCAGTCCACCCACTCTACATAGTATTTTCCCAGAACATGAGTATTATCACTGGTACATTCAGCTTTAAGATCCCCGTTGGCATCGTCGAACAATTCGTTCACATCAATGTAGAACACTCTCTTATTGTCGGCAAATTGCGAGATCTTGCTGTTAAAATCATTTATATTTTTGTTGTTGAACACTTCGTCAGTATTTGAACGGCCTGCGGCAACATGAAGGTTTGCTTCGATGAAGATCAGGGAGTCAGGAGCTTTTCCCTTTATCCAGTCTATGAGTTCGCCATACTTTACGACCGTATTTTCACGGTTATACCCCAGTTCGTTTATCCCCAGCATGACATAGATCTTTCCGTACTTCTTTGACGACAGCAGACTGTCAAGGGTAACTGTGCCGACTCCCGGCACATTCACGGAACTGTCCCGGACATTGTACACATTCATTCCTGTGTTGGCAAAGAAATTAGGGCCCTGTGTCTGTCCGTATTCTCTCAGACCCACTGTCCTGGAATCTCCTATGAACAGAGCGTCATTGAGATATGAGCTGTCTGTGGCAGTAAATGGCGCATCGGCAGGATCGATCTTCTCTGGTCCTGAAACCTCTGTCTGCCCCGATTGCCCGGAATTTTCCTGGTCCTCAGGCGGCGTTTCGTCTCCATCTGATACCTGGGGCCCGTCTTCGGGCGGCGTGCTCTCTCCGCTCTTATCGATTATGAGCACCTTAAAAGACATTATAGTGAACACCACTATGCAAGAAATCATTATTAAGATTGAAAATGAGTATTTTATTATGTTCTTCATACGCCACCTTAAAATCTAAAATAAAGGAACGGGTCGTTGAGGCCCAGATATATTAAATAAGCAGAAGCCCAGAATATGATAAACAGTATGACTGTTCCGAAAATAGTATTCCTTATCTTAGCGAACAGCCTTTCCGGTATTGATAAGCTCATTACCAGGCATATCAGCATCAGCACTCCATACATGCCCCAGAATTTAGCCAGATCGCCTTCAAAGACCGTGTCGCTCCCTGTCCCTGCAAAATCAAACAGCCTGCTGACATATATGCCCAGCTTGTCTATATCCGTTATGGCAAATATCATCCATGACAGGGGTATCATGAAAAACATGTACAGATGTCCCAGCGGCTTTACACGATCCAGCAGTCTTTTCAGCCCTGCCTTTTCTATGGCAATGCATGCAAACAGGAACAGTCCCCATATGACAAAATTCCATCCTGCTCCGTGCCATATGCCCGTCAGTGCCCATACCACCAGCAGGTTCAGATAAACCCGCGGAACTGACCTCCTGTTGCCTCCCAGGGGTATGTAAACATAATCCCTGAACCAGCTTCCCAGACTCATGTGCCACCTGCGCCAGAATTCCGTCATGGACAGTGACTCGTATGGATGAGCGAAGTTCTGAGGAATGGAAAAGCCCATTATGCGTCCAAGTCCCATGGCCATCATAGAATAGCCGTAAAAATCAAAATACAGCTGGAAACTGTAAGCGAAAATACCCATCCATGCAACAGGAGCGGATATACTCTCAAACCCTACAGCCTGTATGTCGCTCCAGCAGCTCCCTATCCTGTCGGCGAGCAAAACCTTGAATCCAAGGCCCAGAGCAAAAGTCCTGAGGCCGTCATCCAGGCTTTCCATTGAAGCTGTCCGGTTTTTCAGGTCTCTTTTTATGGTCTCAAACCGTGTGATAGGCCCGGTGGTTATCTTTGGGAACATGGTGAAATATGTCCCAAAGTTTATCAGGTTTTTTTCAGCTTTTATATCATGCCTGTAGACATCTATAAGGTATGATATGCTGGAAAATGTATAGAAACTGATGCCGACCGGCAGCAGCAGGTTCAATGGCTGCACCGCCTGACCGCCTCCCAGGCTCTGGACGGCATGGTTGATGTTTTCTATTATAAAATCTGCGTATTTGAATATCACCAGCCACGCAAGATTATATATTATGCCTGCGGTGAGTATCCTTTTAGGCTTGCTGCTGTCTTGTATCATCCTGCCAAGTGCAAAATTGACTATTACCGACAACAGCAATATAAGTATATATACGGGCTTGTCCAGGGTTCCCGCAGCATAAAAGACCACACTGCCTGCAAAGAGCAGCAGGTTTCTGTATTGAACAGGTACCAGAAAATATAATATCAGAAAAACAGGCAGAAAAATAAAGATAAACTCAACAGTACTGAATACCATGTCTTTAGAAATGATCCCCTTTCGCCGGATATATACGATGTCCGTTTATTTATATTAACATAAAAACCAGATACAAAACAGGGTTTTTTTAAGTTTGAGACAAAAAAATTTTGACCAAAAAGGTCAAAATTTTGTAACGGTATACCAAAACAGGCATGTACAGCATGTTTAAAGGTTTTCGTCCTCCAGCATCCTGTATCCTACGCCCAGTTCAGTAAAGATGTATTCAGGCTCTCCCGGATTCTTTTCCAGCTTGCGCCTTATGTTGGCCATGTTCACCCTCAGGATCCTGTTGTTGTCATCCGCATAAGGTCCCCATATCTGCTCTGTCAGGGCTTTGTATGTTATGACTTTTCCGGAATTTTTGGCAAGCATGGAAACTATCTTATACTCCACCCTGGTCAGATGTATTTCCTTTCCGTCAGCCATAACCCGGCGTTTTTCAAAATCTATGGAAAGCCCCCTGGCAGAATAAGGTCTGTTGCCGTTGACTTTATCATCAATAAGCTTATTGCTGTGCCTTATGGCTGTCCTTATCCTGGCCAGGAGTTCGTCGGTACCAAAAGGTTTGGTGATATAGTCGTCCGCCCCTGCGTCCAGGGCTGTTACCTTTTCTTTTTCCTGCACCCTTGCGGAAATTACGATGATCGGTATGCTTGACCATTCTCTTGTCTGCTTTATTACATCAATACCGTCCATGTCAGGCAGTCCCAGATCCAGAAGCACAAGATCGGGCAGAGCAGATGTAAGGATGGCCATACCCTCCTTGCCGCTGCCTGTGGTGATCGTCTTGTAATCATTTGTGTTCAGCGTTTTCGCCATGAAATCGCATATGCTCTTTTCGTCTTCTATGATAAGTACAGTGATTTTCTGCTGCATGATCATTCCTCCTTTTCCTTTGGCAGATAAAAGTAAAATTCACTTCCTTCATTGTGATTTCTCGCTTTGATATCGCCGCCATGGGCTGAGACGATAGTCTTGCATATTGAAAGTCCTATGCCCATACCCTTGTGCCCGTCGGCTTTTGAATCCTGATCTTTCAGGTAATCTTCACCGTCAAAGATCGTTTCGATCTTTTTCTCATCTATTCCGATCCCGTAGTCTTTTATGAAGAACCACACCCTCTTGTCATCTTCTGTTACCCGCAGTTCCACAGGTTTTACACTCTTTGCATGGGTGTAGGCGTTTTGCAGTATATTTATGAGTACCTGCTCTATGAGCATGGCGTCCATCATCACCATGACCACTCTGTCCGGCAGAAAGACTCTCAGTTCAGCGCCTGGGAACCTCTTTCTGAATCTTGCCACAGCAGAGGATACGACTTCATCCACAGGTTCGATATATTTAGTCACCTTTGCTGTCGTATTGTTGATCCTTGTAACTGAAAGCAGATTTTCTACCATGTTGAGCAGCCATGAGGCATCGTTTTCAATGTTCTCTACTATGGTCCTTTTCTCTTCATCGGTCATGGATCCTTCCATTCGCAGATAAGATTCGCTGTTTCCTATTATCCCGGTCAGAGGCGTCCTCAGGTCGTGGGAAATGGCTCTCAAAAGATTGGCCCTCATTTTTTCCTTCTGCGCTTCCATAAGCTGCTTTTCCTGTTTGGCCAGTATCATCGACTGTTTTTTCATATTTGTGGTCATGGCCGAGGTGATGAGATATATCACCAGCATGGAAGCAAATGTCACCGGATACCCTTCGATGGTCAGATTGAAACCCTGATACGGATATGTGAAAAAATAATTTACGCTCAGGATTGAAAGCACATCGAACAAGACTCCCCATACATATCCGTCAGTATATCTGGCTACCAGTATTATGCCCAATATGTAGAAGATAGCCATGTTGGTGTCATAATTTTTTTCAACGACCTCTCGCAGTGCCAGCGCAATGGCTGTCGTAACGATAAATACGCTCAGGAATATCAGGAAATCCCTTTTGTGGTTTTTTCTGACCTCTAACTCTTCGGCAGCTTCAGCCGCCTGAAGGTCTCCGTTTTTCTTTTTACCCCATATGTTCAACGCAGTATTTCCCCCTTCATATGATATACGCTGCAGTCATAAAAATGTCGCTAAGAATATCTTTTCTCGCAGAAATTTGTCGTTTTTACTACACATATAATAATGAAATTCGTATTTTTTTTCAAGTGTCCATTTCACAACGGCAGTTGTATTTTCATAATATGAAATATATTACAGCAGAAAGGAGATCTATCTTGATAAATGACCCTTATATAGGAATGCCTATAATAATAGACAACGACTGGAACGAGCCATGCCCGGACTGCGGCTGCCGCCCGGAGACTCCGGATATTCCCCAGGATCCGGGAAACCATGGTGAAAACGGCGGATCTTTTGACAGCATGTATCTGGGCAGCCTTCCTCTGGCCATGGCGTATGTACCTTTTCAGCGATGGAAGACCACCTACTCCCTTGAAAGAGCGCTGCAGGCAGGGACCGTCTTTCCAGAGCTTGACCTGCCCTTCACAGGAGGCATGAAAAAATGAACAGGAACACATTGATCAGGCAGATACAGGAAACAGGTTTTGCCCTTTATGATCTTACCCTTTTCCTGGACTCACATCCACAAAACCAGATGGCGCTGGATTATTTCGCCGATCTGCAGAAAGAGTATGCAAAGCTCCAGGCAGATTATGAAATGATGTATGGTCCTTTGACCGCTTTTGACAACAACACTGAACATGGCTGGGCATGGATAAACGACCCTTGGCCGTGGGAACTGGAGGGCTGATGTATGTGGTTTTATGAACGGCGACTTGAATATCCGATAAATATAAAGAATCCCAATCCCGCACTGGCCAAGTTCATCATCTCCCAGTACGGAGGTCCGCATGGTGAGATCGGAGCATCTCTGAGATATCTGTCTCAGCGCTGCTCAATGCCGTACAGGGAGGTGGCCGGGATACTTAACGATATCGGTACAGAAGAACTGGCACATCTTGAAATGGTATGCACCATAGTCCACCAGCTTACAAGAAACATGACCATAGAACAGATCAAAGAAGCAGGTTTTGAAGATTACTTTGTAGACCATACGGCCGGCGTATATCCTCAGGCCGCTTCCGGCACGCCTATGAGTGCCGCTACCCTTGCCGTTACAGGTGATGCACTGGCTGATATTTCAGAGGACATGGCTGCGGAACAGAAGGCAAGGCTTACCTATGACAATATCCTGCGCCTTGCAGACGACCCTGATGTCATAGACCCCATACGCTTTCTCCGTGAAAGAGAGATCGTCCACTATCAGCGTTTCGGTGAAGGCCTGCGGCTGATACAGGACCGTCTGGACAGCAAGAATTTCTACTCATTTAATCCTTCCTTTGATTAAGAAGCAGCAGACTCTTATACATGAACGCCGGCCACTGACGCCGGCGTTCATGTTTTTAACAGACATATCATCAGTACATGATATTGGCTATTTGCACCAGCGGTGCGCAGATTATCAGGACGGCCAAAAATTCAATCATACCTTTTTTTAGGTTTTTCATACGATTACCTCCGTATCTTTCTTTTGAGGTAATTGTACAAAAACCAAAGTCCCGGATTTGGGACTTTGAAATTTGCAAAGTTTTTTTATCGGATCATGTGAGTCCAGCCACAAAAAGGTTCTCTTTCTATGAAAAGAGCGATCTGCTGAGAACCTGCTGACATAAAAAAGTTCTCTATAAGAGAAAAAATCCGCCTGCTGAGAACTGAACCTGAATTTATGTTTCTCTGCATTACGGATATTCTGTATAAAGAGAACTTGAACATACATAAAAAGCCTTTTTAGTTTCTCAGGGGAAGCTTTCGGGCAAGAAATGAGAACATTTTGCTGGCAGGGCGGACAGTGTCATGAAAAATATGCATGATATTGTATACGATGCCCCGTCTCAGGGTCCTTTCCGGCTGTCCCTTACGGATTGCAGTTGCCGCAGGGCTCAAAGCCCTCTGAGATGAGATAATCCCTCGTGCCTTTGAATACCTCTTTGTTTTCTTCTTTCATGGCTTTTACCGAAGGACAGTCCGGCAAATGGAATTTCATACTGTTTATGTTCAGGACATATTCCTGCGCCTTATGGCTTTGGACACCTACTCCAGTCTGGCTGTCCTGGGCCTGGCCTCCTGCTCCCGTGCCTGCAGCATCCTCTGAGACCGCATCTTCCGTCCTGTGACTGTCTCCTGTAGCGTAGTCTATTGTTATCCCAGGCTGTATATTGTAAACAAAGACATTGAAACATATACCGGAACCGGAATCCTCCACGGAAAGGGCTTCCATCCTGACTCCTCTTGCCACCAGCTCGTCGCCCTCATATATCGGCGATACGCGATACAGCACATGGTTGCCTGTTTCTTCTATGTAATCTGCCACCTGATCTTCAAAGGGCAGCATGCCCTCCACATTCATGTATCTGGTGCCCGTGATCAGGTTTTTCTCGTTGGCGTTTTCTCCGGAAAGCTGGTAACCTATGAGGTGACACCTGTTATACAAATATTTATCCGGTATCAGATCGTCGTATCTTACCGTCTGCCAGCCGCTGGGGCGTATCTGCCCTATGCTCTGTCTTTCCCCGTCAGGCATCAGTTCGCGGCCGAGCATGGCGAACGCCTGGCCGCACCTTCCCAGGCTGTCCAGCTCACTGTAGCTTTCAAACACATCCCGTGCCAGGTCTTCATCCGTAAATTCAGGCACATTGCCGTTGAGGACCGTATACGGCGTCTCCTCATCTGCCTGTGCTGCCGGGATATCGCTCTCGTCCATGTATGCACCGTCATAAGATATTCCCTGAGCTGCTGAACAACCGCTGAGGATGACGGTCAGCGCCAGCATCAGCGCCAATATTGAAACTTTCAGACTTATCTTTTCTCTTTCCATTGTACCTCTCCCTTCTTTATATCATTATACACCGCGGCGGCAGGAAAAAAAAGAAGAAGCCCCGCCGGCGCCGGCCGGCAGGGCTTCTCCCTTTGATTTGATGTATTAAAAGTCACAGGACTTTTCTGAGAAAATCGCGGGTCCTTTCGCAGACCGGGTTTTCAAATATCTGCTCCGCAGTCCCGCTTTCGACGATCTGGCCATCAGCCATGAAGATGACATCGTCGGCCACCTCTCTGGCAAAGCCCATCTCGTGGGTTACCACCAGCATGGTCATGCCTTCTTCGGCCAGCTTTTTCATAACATCCAGCACCTCGCCTACCATTTCCGGGTCAAGAGCCGATGTGGGCTCGTCGAAGAGTATTATCTCCGGATCCATGGCAAGGGCTCTTGCTATGGCAACCCGCTGTTTCTGCCCGCCCGAAAGGCTGCGTGGATAAGCATCCGCCTTATCGGCAAGACCCACCAGTTTCAGCAGTTCCATGGCCTTTGCTGCAGCCTTGTCTTTGGCGATCCCCTTTACATGGACCGGGGCTATGGTTATGTTGTCAAGGACGGAAAGGTGGCTGAAAAGATTGAAATTCTGGAACACCATCGCCATCCTGGCTCTCATCTGCGCCAGATTTTCCGTCGTCACCCGGACACCATCCACTTCCACTTCTCCAGAATCGGGAGTCTCCAGCATGTTCAGGCAGCGCAGCAGCGTACTCTTTCCAGAGCCGGAAGGCCCTATTATGCAAAGGACCTCTCCATCCTCCACCGTCAGGTCCACACCCTTTACTGCGTGCAGTCCGTTGAATTCCTTATGTATGTCAGTTGCTTTTATCATTTACTCCACCTCTTTCATGCCATATCCCTGGCCAGATGTTTTTCTAAAGCCGCCACACCCTTGGAAAGGGGGAATGTGAGCATCAGATAGACGATGGCAGCTCCGATATAGGCATGAAAAGTCAGAGCGGACGAGGCTGCCCACAGCTGGGCTCCCCTCAGTATCTCCACCACGCCCACAAAGGACAGCACTGCCGTCTCCTTGATGAGAGAGATAAATTCGTTGCCAAAGGACGGTATGACTATCCTGATGGCCTGGGGCAATACGATAAGCCTAGTTATCTGGTGCTTGCTCATGCCCAGTGACTGGGCAGCTTCCACCTGCCCCGGATCCACTGCCTGTATCCCTCCCCTTATGACCTCAGCCATGTAGGCTGCGCTGTTGAGTCCGCAGACCAGCATGGCCGGTATGATGAGGTCAGGCCATGTGAACGATATACCCCACTGTTTGAGCAGGATAGGGATACCGAATGCCATGATCAGCGCCTGGACTATCATCGGCGTTCCTCTGATGACTTCTATGTATATCTTGGATATTATCCTCAGGGGTCCGTTGTCAGATTTTTTCATCAGAGCAAATACCAGTCCCAGCGCAGCGCCCACCGCTACGGCAAACAGGCTCACGCCGAGAGTCACCGGAGCTCCCTTGAGGGATACCCATATTCCGTGTAAAAAGTTTTCCATATCGATCCATCTCGTTTCTGTTCATTTATATTCTTGCTTATTTTTCAGCACGAAAAATATTATACATTATTTTGCATAAAAATGCAACATCTTTTTTGAATTCTTTCGGCCATCCCTGTTGGTTTTGAATTCTTTCGGCCATCCCCCTGCCGGCCATTGTCCGCCCATTCTGAACATCCGCTTTTTCATACTCACAAAAAAACCCAAAAAACAAAAAAGTCAAAAGCAAGAGTTTCCGCTGCTCTTGCTTTTGCTCTATTGATGATCACACACCATACTTCTTCCCGAAAATAAAAAATATATGTTATACCGTACAATAGCGATATTGTCTGGGAAGAGTATACATCTTTATTATATACTATCCAAATGCCTAAGGCAAGCTAAAGAGTCTCTCCATTTGTTTAAATCTTCTCAGTCTTGTTCCGTCAGGTCGTCCAGTGAAGCAAATCTATAGCCTTGATCCTTCCAGCCCTGTATAAGTTCCTGCAAGATCCGGGCATTGGTCTTTGATGTGCTGTGGAGCAGAACTATGGCTCCAGGGTGTATGCGCCTGTTGAGGATATTGAGCGCATCCTCCCTGACAGGCTGATCGTCCACATACCAGTCAACATATGCAAGGCTCCAGAATACCGTTGTATATCCCATATCACATGCCTGTTTCAGGTTTTCTTCGCTGTACTTGCCCTGAGGAGGCCGGTAATACTTTTTCATTTCCTTGCCTGTCGCTTCTTTATATGCTTCTTCCAGGCCTGCAAGCTCCTTCCTGAAAGATCCCTCATCTTTAATTGCTGCCATGTCCGGATGTGTCATGGTGTGGTTGCCTACTATATGGCCTTCCTGTTCCATGCGGCAGACGATCTGCGGATTATCTTCTATATAATTGCCCACTACAAAAAAAGCCGCCGGCACATCTTCTTCTTTGAGGACATCAAGGATATCCTCTGTATATCCGTTTTCATAGCCTGCATCAAAAGTCAGATAGATCACTTTATCGCCGGCTCTTTTTTCGTCCATATAATAGGCGTTATACCGGCTTAGGAATTCCGATGTGGCATTGCCTGCAGGCGCTTTGCCGTCCTGCTGAAATGACAGTCCCCAGTTTGTCTCTGCCGCAGCGCCTGCAGTTTTTGTTTCTTCATCTGACGATGTGATGATCGTTTGCTGGCCGCCGTTTCCCAGGGCCGCAAAAATGGCTGCCCATACACCTATCCCGATGGCTGCCGCTGCGCACAGGCTTATGATAATGTTCTTCCTCATAAAAAATCACCTCATAAAAGGTTATGAGGTGATCTGTTCAAATATTATAATGTTTTATTGCTTTTAACCTTTCCTACAATGCCTATTATCAGGGCTGCACCGATCCCTGTAAGGACCGATGACACTGTAAGCAGGGCTGAAGCTCCGCTCACATCCAGGATGACGCCTCCCGAAAGGCTGGCAAAGACGGTACCCACCGTCGTCATTACGGTGTACAGCGCCTGACCCTTGACAGCTTCCCCTTTTTCCATTATCTCATCTATAAAGCTCACCATTGCCGGAAGGAAGATTCCAAAGGCCGCAGGCTGAAAAAGCTGCGCAATATATATCATGGTCACATTGGTAGCTATTGTGGCGCAGAGAATCTTCAGGAAAAAGCTGACCGCACCTATCTTGAGCAGCGTTTTGCAGGACACCCGCCTGTTGATCCTGTCAAACAGGAACAGCGGAGGGATCTCCAGAAATGCCATGATAGAAAGGATACGGCCCATGTCTTCGCTTGTACCTCCCACATTTTCCACCACCTGGAGCATAAAGTTGTTAAAGCCCGCATTGCTGAAAAACAGTCCGACAACACCGAGGCTTACCACGATGAAAAGTTTATTGCGCTTGACAAACTTTGAAAAATTGATCTCTTCCCGGCCGTCATCAATGACTTCGGAAATTCCCACATCTTCCCCGGCAGCAATTTCACAGGCAGGACATGCCTGTCCTGGCTCTGTCCGGGAGGCCATGGTTTTGACGCCTCTTGCCTTTTCTTCCTGCTGTCTTATGTAGCACGCTTTTTTAAAATGCTTTCCTGTCATTACCAGGGTCAATATAAGCAATATGAGCACGATGCCGTCGGTAACGGGCAGGACCTGCACGCCCATGCGCTCAGTCAGTGTGCCCAGTACGGCGCAGAGAGCCGAATACGCCAGCGAGCCTACAGCCCGGTTGACTCCGAACTTTATCTGATGCCCGCTTTCTTCCAGCTTAAACGCCATGGAATTGAAGAGAGGCTGAAGCGCTGTATTCCATGCTACGAGCATTATGAATACCACCGTAAGGGCAGCCGACTCTTTTCGCAGGACGAAGGAAATGAAAGTCAAAATGATCATAAGGGCTGATACCATTTCCGTCAGTCCAAAAAGAGATATTTTTTTTGACCTATCGGCAATATCGGCCAGGACAGGCTGCAAAAATATGGCAAGTACGCTGCCAACTGCGATTATAAGGCCGATAAAGGAGTTGGAATACCCCCTTCCCAGCAGAAAAGCCGACGCAAAGCTGCCAATTACCGCATAGGACATCCAGTAAAAGGCATGGATCGCGCCATACTCAAGGTTCAATATTTTTTTCATATCTTACTATTAAAATGACTACAGGAATTTTCTCAAATATTTAACAGTCCTTACCATCTGGGATACATAGCTGTTTTCATTGTCGTACCATGCTACCACCCTTACTTCATATATCTTAGTCCCGCACCTTTCTGCCAGCGTCTGGGTGGCGTCAAACAGGGAGCCGTATTCCATTCCTATTATATCGCTGGAAACAAGCTCTTCCTCCGTATAGCCAAAAGACTCACTGGATGCAGCCTTCATGGCAGCGTTTATCCCTTCCACGCTGACAGTCTCTGTATCGTCTTTTAAAGTGGCGTCCAGGATAGTTATGGAGCCTGACGGTACCGGGACTCTCTGGGCAGAGCCTATAAGCTTTCCGGCCAGCTCCGGTATGACAAGGCCTATGGCTTTGGCTGCTCCCGTACTGTTTGGCACTATATTGATGGCCCCCGCCCTGGCTCTTCTTAGATCTCCTTTTCTGTGGGGTCCATCAAGTATCATCTGGTCTCCAGTATAGGCATGTATCGTCGTCATGAATCCTGTCCTGAGCTCCCTGTATTCGTTAAGCACCTTGGCCATCGGCGCAAGGCAGTTAGTCGTGCATGAGGCTGTAGATATAACATCGTCCGCTTCTGTCAGTATATGGTGGTTGGTCCCGTAAACGATCGTCGGCAGGTCGTTTCCGGCCGGAGCTGAGATCACTACTTTTTTGGCTCCGGCTTTGATATGTGCGGATGCCTTTTCCTTGGAAGCAAAGAAACCTGTACATTCCAGGACTATATCTATTCCCATGTCTTTCCACGGCAGACTGTCCGGGTCTTTTTCGGAAAGGATCCTGATCTTTTTTCCGTCAACTGTGATGGAACTGTCATCGTTTGTCACAGTGTGGCCCTTATAACTGCCCTGTACGCTGTCATATTTGAGCAGATGCGCCAGCATCCTCGGCTCTGTGAGATCGTTGACAGCGACGATCTCAATGGAATCGTCAGCAAAAAGCTGCCTGAACGCAAGCCGTCCTATCCTTCCGAATCCGTTTATAGCGATCTTTGTCATTGAAAGCACCTCCGTTTAGTCATTATATGATTTAACCGTCATAGGGTTATAATATCTTTTCCAGTTCCTCAATATCTTTATCGGTGGTAGCCCAGCTTGTTGCAAACCTTACCACCGTGCGGCCGCCGTCAAGTTTTTCCCAGAAGCTGAACCCGACTTTTTCCTGAAGCTTGTCCATCTTGTGATCCTCCAAGATTATGAACTGCTGGTTCGTAGGTGACTTGAGGAAAAACTCATATCCGGCCGATTCAAAGGCGTTTATCAGCTTTTCTGCCTTGTCTATGGCATTCCTGCTGACCTTCATATACAGATCGTCGGTAAACAATGCATCAAACTGTATACCCAGCACCCTGCCTTTGGCAAGAAGCGCACCGTGCTGTTTTATCATCGTCTCCATGTGAGCAGGAGCATTTCCCTTTGTAAACACCAGAGCCTCACCGCACAGAGCGCCGACCTTTGTACCTCCTATGTAAAACACATCGCACAGGCAGGCTATATCCTCCAGGGTAACATCTGCCTGGCGGCTGGCAAGGCCATATCCCAGCCTTGCACCGTCAAGATAAAGGGGTATCTTGTGGGAACGGCATATTCCGGATATCTTTGTCAGTTCCTCCTTTGTGTACAGTGTGCCGTATTCAGTGGGATGGGAAATATAAACCATGCCTGGGAACACCATATGTTCATGATTTCCGTCCCCGTAAAAATCCCCGATATACCTATCCAGCTCTCCTGCGTCTATCTTGCCTTGATGGTTGGGCAGAGTAAGGACCTTATGTCCCGAATATTCTATGGCCCCCGCCTCATGGGTGCCTATGTGGGCCGTATCGGCTCCTATCACGCCCTCGTAAGGCTTTGTCATCACAGAGACGGCGATCTGGTTGGTCTGGGTGCCGCCGGAAAGAAAATATACTTCAGCGTCAGGACATCCGCAGGCTTTTCTGATCTTGTCTGCGGCTCTGCGTGAATACATATCACAGCCGTACCCGGACTGGGGATCAAGATTGGTCTGTATCAGGCTTTCAAGTATCTTGGGATGAGCTCCCATTATATAATCTGACTCAAAAGAAAGCATTTTACCCCTCCCTTGCTTTTATATCATGCTATAAATATATCACATTTCAGAAAAATAAAATAGTTTATGAGCAAAATATTATACGCTGTTTTTCATCAAGTTCAAACAGGGTCAGGGCCGCTCTGTTCATGTTTTCCTCACTGAACCTTGCACAGGTTACGGCACTGTTTTCATATGTCTTGTAATAATACGCTCCTCTGGCCGTATCTATACAACACGAATAAGTTGTTATATCGCATTTTCCCTCACTTGTGACAACGCTGCCGCAGACCATCGCCACCGCATCAAGAATATGAAAAAACTGAGTGACCGAGCTGACAGGATCTTCGCCGCATACCGAATTGGCCTTGCAGAAATATGCTTTGGCAAATCTGGATGCCGGAGACCAGTCTCCCGGAAGCCCCACAGCGCCAAATCCCTGCCCCTGCGGTCTCACACCGTCCCTTAAAGGCGGATTGGCTGCAGTCAGGTTCAGGAAGTGGCTCATGTTAGCCTTGTGAAAAGGAAATGGCGGATTGTTGGTCAGGACACCAAAACCATTATCGTATATCTCTGTTCCGTCTTTCGTCTGTTCAAGCACCAGACAACGATTTCTGTCGCTTATCATCCAGTGCAGGTCAGTCAGCGGCATTTCCTGTGAAAAGCTTATATCTGTCAGGTTGATCCGTGACAGGTCATCCTCTGCTTCGTCAACAGACCCGTAATTGCCCAAAAGCCACGGTATCAGCTCAAAAGGCGCGATGTTTATCCTGCCCTCTTTAGGGCGGTTATATGACGCATTTCCGGGGAAGTACAGCCCTGCTATGCAAAGGCCCTTTTCATTGGCTGCTTCAGCATACAGGGGGTAATCTCCTGCCACTGCCGCCATCCCTATCATGGCATATCTTGTCCTGAAATCAGGCTCGCTCCTGAGTTTAAATCCATAATCCCGCGGCGTTATCACCACCTTTTCACCGAACCTGTATTCCAGATCAAGGTTGCGTCCGAAATAAAAATCTTTATTCTTAAGTTCAATACATGTGCACATTTTACTTTCCCCCTTCTGCACCTTGTTATTGTCAATACCGTATCCTGCGTTCAAATTTTTCCCTGACTTTTCCCAGTTCTTCCTCAAATCTCCGCTGGTCCTGCCTTGCTTTTGCCACCGCTTTCTTCCATTTTTCTTCATCAAATGTCAGTCTGTCCTTTTGAGCAGTCCTCAGATCACGCATGACCTTTCTGGTATCTTTCCTTGCCTGTCTGAACCTTTCTTTTGCAGCCTTCCATTCCTTCATCATATCCTCAGGTCTGGCCTGGAGATCAGGATAAGCCTGGTGGATACGGCGTATCAGTATGTTCCTGTCTTTGAGCATTTCATGGACTTGTATGCTGATCTCCTCAGTGCTGTCTCCTGACTGGGCATCTATGGTCTTTTTCACTATTCCCATCAGAAAGTTTGATACCGCATAATCAACGGCGATAACAACGGCTATCATGACAGCAAGGATCTTCAGGGTGCCTGGCTGTATCTTTCCTGCCGTCTCAAAGAACCACGGGTCTATGATATGGACTATGACCACAGAGCCCAATCCAAAAAGTATCAGATTCCCTATCCACACCCTTCCGTTAAGGTTCATGGGCTTTTGGCTGTAATCCCACCAGCGGGCGTGGAATAGCTTTTCCATATACCAGCTGGCAAAATACTCCATAGCACCGCATATCACAAAACCGGCGAGAAAAGTCTCCCACACCGAACCATGGCGCATGAAGAATCCCCCTACCAATATGGTGACAGTCACTACACCCCATCCGTATATGGGGCAGTAAGGGCCTATGAGGAAGCCTCTGTTGATAAACCGGCGAAACTGTATATATTTTAGTATTACTTCCATCAGCCAGCCTAAACATGAAAATATGAAAAATTCAAGTATCAGTATGTAAATTGTCGTACTCAATCCAAATATCCCCCCGTCTGCCTGATAGGCATCATATGAAAACAAGAGACTCTATCATCTCATCACCGGTTTCCTGCCACTGTTCCCTGAGCTCTTCCGTACAGTTGAAGCTTATGGCGGTCATCTTGCCGTCCTCAGAAAAGAATGCCATATTATTGTATATCTCTCCATCGGCAGCCTGACTGATAAATCTCATATTGGCCACCGTATGTCCATCCATCTGGTATTCCTCAGAGGACAGGATGCGGCATCCCATGCTTTCCATCATATTGTCCATATGGTTTCTGAACGGACCTACCTGGCTTTCGGACATTTCTGCACCCGAAATGCTGACGGCAAGGTTTACCGTTGCATTATCGTTGGAAAAGACAATATCAGGCACATCCCCGCTGTATTTTTTGTTTTTCAGGGAAGCCTCCAGCAACGTAAAGCTTTCCGGCACTTTCACGCTGAAATTCTTATCGGCTATGCTTATGTATTCCATATCCACCGATATTTCCCCGCTTCGATCATCTCCTGCATAATGTACAGCGATCATCCCTGTCAGCACAAGGACTGCCGCCAGTACCACCATGACCACTATGGCAGTTGTATTTTTATTCTTTACCATTTTTGTCTCCTGTCTCTATTCATGCAAAGTCGTATCTTCTCTGCTGCTTGCCAGAAAACGGCGCATTACTGCCATGAGCCATGTAAACACGACTATGCCTTTGGCACAGCTTGATATGGTTATGCTCCACCATATGCCGTCAAGGCCCAGTACCGTGGCAGAAAGCAATACTGCCATAGGTATCCTTGCCAGATTTCCCAGGATGCCGGATATGGCCGGCGGCAGCGGCCTGCCCAGTCCCTGGAAGGCTCCGGCCGAAGTGATCTCTATGCACATGAGTATCTGGGAAAATCCCATTACCCTCAGATAAGACACTCCGATCTCAATGACATTTCCTTCTGAAACGAATATCCTCATCAGCGGAGCCGGGAATACTATCAGCACGATAGATGTGAACAGGCTCCATATCATCATTATCCCTATGGCCGTAGAAAATCCTTTTTTGATCCTGTCTGTCCTTCCGGCTCCGAAGTTCTGGGCAATGAAGGCGTTTATGGCGCTTCCGAACCCCTCTGCCGTGGTAAAGGAAATGGATTCTATCTGGCTCCCTACCTTCTGGGCCGCTATGGCCGCATCTCCCCAGGCAGCCACAAGCCTGGCTATGACCATGGACAGGAAAGAGAAGAATATGCTCTGCAGAGCAACAGGAAGGCCTATGCGGGCAACATCTTTCCATGCGTTCCACTGGCTTTTGGTCAGCAGGTGTACATTGGGGAATAAAAATGTATCTTTCTTTCCGGCGGCTATGAACATGGCACACACCATGCCCTGCGCAAGTATGGTAGCCAGAGCGGCTCCTGCAACTCCCATCTGCGGGAACGGCCCCACGCCGAATATGAACAGCGGATCCAGTATGGCATTGGCAACAAGGCCCACGGATGTGGAACGGAGAACCGTGGTGCTGGCTCCCATTGCGGTGAAAAGTCCGGTATATATCTGGCTGGTAAATGTAAAAACATATCCTAAGGCCACGATGAACAGATAGCTGCGGGCGTCGGCTATGACATCAGGGCTGTTAAGCTTGAAGAATCCTATAAGAGGACCGTTGAGCAGAAGGCATACAGCAGTAAAAACGGCCATGAGCAGTCCTCCCATATGGAAGGCCGCCTGTGCGTATCCGGCCGCCTGCTCCATGTCTCCTGCTCCTATGGCCTGAGCAGACATTACCTGACTGCCTATCCGGGGTATTGTGGAAAGTCCCTGAGATATCCACAGATACATTCCGGCGGCGCCTACGGCCGCCACAGCATCAGCCGATACGCGGCCTATCCATATCATGTCGATAAGGTTATATGCCATCTGTACCAGTGAAGTCCCCATTATGGGCAAAGTAAGGCGCATGAGTGTTGGGACGATACGCCCGTTGAGAAGATCAACTTTCTGCATCTGATGCATCACCTCCTGCTCTTTTAAGACAGCTTACAGCCTCTATGCGGCCTGTCCACGGGAACATGTCCACAGGGGCAGTCTCCGAAAGTTCATATCCCAGTCCTGCAAGCTCTCTTATGTCCCTTGCCATGGTCGCCGGATCACATGATACATATACTATCCTTTTTACTCCGGCTGAAGCCACTGCCTGGAGAAGTTCAGGGCGGCAGCCTGCCCTTGGCGGATCCAATATAGCCACATCTGCTTCTGCGTTCAGTTTTGGCAGTTCTTCCTCAGCCTTTCCGCAGATATATACCGCATTTACTATGCCGTTTATCACGGCATTACGGTTTGCATCTATGACAGCTTCCCTGACGGCTTCGATCCCGATGACTTTTCCCCCTTGCTGCCCATGTCCGGCTTTTTTCCTCATGTGATCTGCGCAGAAAAGGCCTATGGTGCCTACTCCGCAATATATGTCCAGCACTGTCTCATTTCCCTTCAGATCCGCATATTCCAGCACTTTTTCATATAGTTTCACCATCTGGACCGGATTCACCTGATAAAACGACTGGGGCGATATTTCAAGATCCAGTCCTCCAACATGCTCAAGTATCACATGTTTTCCGGCTGCGACTTTCCACTCGCTTCCAAATATCTCGGAGCCCTTGCCTTTCTTGATGTTCAATACAACGCTTTCAAGGCTGTATACCGTCCCGTTTTCTGCCGGTCCAAGGCCTGCTATGGCATCATCCAGCATTTGTACCAGTTTAGCCATGCCAGGTATCCCCTTTCCGTTTATGACAAGTATCACCATTACCTCTCCCGTCCCGAAAGCGGTCTTTACGACCATATGGCGCATGAGGCCCTTATCCCACCGTTCATCATATGAAGTTAAATTATCTTCTTTCATAAACTGCCTTACAGCCTGCGCTGCTGCCATGACAGGCGCCGCCTGCAGCATGCAGTCTGTACAGTCAGTGACATCATGGCTCCTGGCTTTATAAAAGCCTATCCTCGGCTCATGTACCGGACAGATCATACCTCCTTTTTTTGTCAAAAGGCCTCCGGTGCTGACAGGCATTGATGCTTTATTCCTGTAGCGGAAAGGAGACTCCATCCCTATTACTGGTGTGACATTGGGCTTCTCCATACCGCCAAGGCGCATGAGCTTATCTGATACCTGTTTCCTCTTCAATGCGAGCTGGCCCTGGTACTTCATTTTCTGGTATGTACATCCGCCGCACCGGCCTTCGTATGGGCAGACAGGATCTGTCCTGTATGGAGACGGCGCCAGCATTTCTGTCATCCTGCCTATGGCGTAATTTTTTTTGAGTTTTATGAGTTCTGCCGCTATCCTGTCGCCGACCACCGTATCGCTGACAAATACCGCAAGCCCGCATGCCTTTCCGATACCCTGTCCATCGTTTGAAATATCTTCAATGGTGATCTCTACTATATCTCCCTTGTTCATTTTCTCCCGATCATCTCCTTATAGTCTTCCGGCGTGTTTATGTTTACAAGTTTTTCATCATCTATCCTGACGGTTTCATATCCTATCTGTTCTAATATGTCCCTCATCCTGTATGTCCCCGCAAGCAGCATCTGCCTCATCTGAGGCTCTGCCTTTTTGGGATATATGCCTACCAGCGGTTCTGTACCTCTGCTGCCCCTTGCAGTCATGATGATGTCCCGCTGTTTCAGGGCGTTCCACAGCCTTACTGCCGCCATGCGGTCTATCATCGGGCTGTCACACGGTACTACCATCAGCCACCGGCTCCGGCATACCTTCAGGGCCGTCACTATACCTGCTGCCGGGCCCTTTCCTTTCAGTTCCTTTTCGTCAGTCAGCGTTTCAAAGCCTTCAAGAGTCATTTGGTTTCCATAAAAATCCCTGTCATGTGAAAAAAATTTTTCCTCAAAATCTCCCATGGCGATCCTGATATTCCCCGCAAAAGTCCCGCCTGCCATCGCAAGGCCTGCTTTGTCCCGTCCCATGCGGTGCGAACGGCCTCCAGCCAGTATCAGGAGCCCTATTGATTTTTTTTCAAAAAACTTATCTGTCATATTACATTTTCCTGAATTTATTGTATAATCACAGTGTAACAGATTTAAGAGGTAACGGCAATGAACAAATTAGGTTTTTCGTACAATATGAATACCTGCGCAGCATGCGGTTCCTGCCAGGTTGCATGCAAAGAATCCCACGGTCTTAAACCCGAAGAATTTTTCAGAAGGGTGTCTTTGCTCATGGAGGGTCCCTATTCAGGAAGCTGCAACCACTGTGAAGATCCTGCATGCGTAAAGGCCTGCCCCACAGGCGCAATGTACAGATCGGCAGATGGCACCATACAGCACGATGACGGCAGATGTATAGGATGCGGTTCCTGTATGTGGAACTGTCCTTACGGAGCAATCTCTTTCAGCAAGACAAAGGGTGTGACCCAAAAATGTGACTCCTGTGTCCAAAGGCGCACCCTCGGCCTTGAGCCTTTATGTGTCGCCGCATGTCCCACAGGCAGCCTGAAATTCGGCCCTGTTGAAAATGTGTCCGCTGACATGAGTTTCCTTCCGGATCCGTCTGTAACCCATCCTGTCCTGAATATAACTCCGTCGTCCCGGTATCTGAGGATAAACAGTAATGACGGCGGCATAACGGAGGAAGCAGACAATGAGTAACACATATATCATAGTCGGAGCCGGGATCGCCGGGATCGCCGCAGCCGAAGCTATCAGGAAGATCGACAGCCATGGTCCGGTTATCATGTTCACCGCTGAACACAATCTCCCGTATTCAAGACCGATGCTCACCAAAACCCCTTTTTACAGTTTTGATCCGGACAAATGGACCATACACAGCCTTGAGTGGTTCGACGCAAACCGCATAGATCTTCATATGGATGAGCCGGTGTCAGCTGTGGATCCAAGCTCAAAGACCGTTACATCTTCCCGTGGAGTTTACCATTATGACAAGCTTATACTGGCAACGGGAGCTGAAAACTTTCTGCCGCCCATAACAGGCATAGACAGCGATATGGTCTTTACCATAAGGCGTGCCGAAGACATATTCGACCTGAAAAAAGTCTGCCGTGCTTCTGCAAAGGCGGTGGTCATCGGAGGCGGCGTCATCGGGCTGGAAACTGCTGTCGAACTATGGCGTTACGGCGCAGGCGTGACAGTCCTTGAAGCTGCTCCGTACCTGATGACAAGACAGATAGACGAAGAAATATCCGGTCTCATACAAAAAAAACTCCAGGGCCAGATAGATGTCTATACCGGCGTTTCCATCAAGGCTATCGAGGCCCCATCGGCGGCAGACAGCGCCTGCGTGGTCCTCAGCGACGGCAGGTCTTTTCCATGCGACCTGGTCATCGTAGCCTGCGGTGTGCGGGCATGCACATCCATAGTTCCTGGCACCGTAAATGTCCCGCGTGCCATAGACATAGACGACCACTGCCGCACATCAGATCCTTATATTTATGCTGCCGGAGACTGTTCCCAGCATAACGGTATCAACTATGCCCTCTGGTCCCAGTCCATGGCTCAGGGCCGCACAGCCGGCCTCAATGCAGCCGGCGCCGTCAGCCTGCTGGGGAAGTTCGACACTTCACTGGTGATAAACAGCCCTCTGCTCAGCCTGTTTGCTCTTGGCGACCTTGGCAAAGATCCTGATAAAAAATATGAGATAAAATACATTTCTTCTAAAGATGATATGGATACTTTTTTTGTCAACCCTTCCCACGGGGAAAGATTCGAAAAGCTGTTCTACTGCGGCGGCCACCTTGTCGGAGCCGCAATAATAGGCAATCTTTCCCATATGGAAAGCCTGAAAAAAGAAATCCTCGGAAAGGAGACCGCCAGATGACACCAGCCAATCAAACTATCTGCGACAAGTTCATCAGATATCATGCCATGAGAGTGTTCTTTCAGAGTCCGGATAAGTTCAAAGTCTTATGCAGTACTATGGGGCTCAATTTTGATATGGACAGACAGACATACAGCGACATGTTCTATGGCACCGATTCCGATATATATGTACCTCTGTGGGCGTCTGTTGCCAAGACCGGTGAAGATGTCCTCCTCAACCATGTGACCCTTGATGTAATAAAGTTTTATAAAGCGTACGGCTACGAACCTGTACGCATGGACGGAAATCCGGCGGATTTTGCCGGAGAACAGGTCCGTTTCCTTGAATATCTTGCTGCCTGCGTTCTTAATGGTTCCATGGACCAGAGCAGCGGTGCCAAAGCTATCATGGATTTTGAAGATCTGTTTTTAGTAGATACGCTCCATATGATCGCTTCAGCCATAAGAGATCAATTTGACCGTTCATCCGGGCAGATAAAGTTTGTCCTTGACCTTCTTGAAGATCCTCCAGGAACTGGCATTTATTCTTCTCTGTCCTTCGATCCAGGATCAGCAGACAGTTATTCATGGAAAAAAAGGCCGGCTGTCAGTGTCGAGGAACCTCATGTCATCAGTTTTGCCAGCGGTTCTGACTGCGGCAGCAAATGTAAGATGCTGGCTACCGTATGCGAGGGCTGTCTGCTGGCTGTAGAGCCGGATACCAGCGGCACACCCATAAGATTTTCCGGCTGTCCGCGAGGTCAGGCTTATGGCCAGACATTCCTCACTTCCAGACGGCTGCGCTTTCCTATGGAAAGAACCGCCAAAAGAGGTGAGGGCAAATTCCGCCGCATCTCCTGGGAAGAAGCGGTAGAGAAAATAGCTGATGCGACCCGGTCTGCACGCAGAAAATATGGTCCCGGCTCTCGTTTCGTCATCAATGCTTCAGGAGTTTCCTCCGCCGTAAGGGGAGATCAGTTTATGAAAAACCTTTTGGCCTGTGACGGAGGATATCTTGCATTCTATAATTATTACAGCGCAGCCTGCGCAACCTATACGACGCCATATATTTACGGAAAACTGCCGGCCAGCAACCACGAATCCACATATCTGGATTCAAAGCTGATGATCATGTGGGGGTTCAATCCTGCTGACTGTCATTACGGTCTATTGACAAAAGAGTTCTTCATGAAAGCCAGAGAAAATGGCACAAAGGTGATCGTCATCGACCCGCGTATGAGCGATACGGTCCTGACCATGGCAGACAAATGGATCCCCATAAGGCCTTCGTCTGATACGGCTCTGATAGACGCCATGGCCTATGTTATATGGAAAGAAGGGCTTCAGGATCAGGAGTTTATGGACAGGTTCTGCATCGGCTTCGACGAAGATCACATGCCTGACGGCGTTCCGTTCGGCGAAAGTTATCACAGCCATGTTTTCGGAGTCAAAGACGGCATAGAAAAAACTCCCCATTGGGCAGAACAGATCTGCGGCATATCAGCTCATATTATCCACGACCTGGCTGTTGAATATGCCACATCCAAACCTGCGGCTATTTTCCCCGGCTATGCAACACAGCGTACCATGACAGGTGAGCAGGCGTGCTTCGGCTTTGCGGCGCTTTGCTGCATGACAGGCAATGTGGGCGTTTCCGGCGGCAGCACCGGAGTGTTTCACCTCAAAGACGGCCATGACTGCCCATCCATGGCGGCAGCTGAAAATCCATATCCAGGACTTATACCGGTTTTTCAATGGACCAGAGCAATAGACCGGCCCGAAACCATGAATCAGGAGTATACCGGACTGAGAGGGGTTAAAAAGCTGGATTCGGGGATAAAAGTCCTTTACAGTTTAGCAAGCGGCACTGTCATAAACCAGCATTCCAACATAAACAACACCCGCCGCATACTCACAGACAGCGACAAACTGGATCATTTGATCGTATCTGACCTGTTCATGACACCCAGCGCAAAATTCGCCGACATCCTCCTGCCGGGCGCTTCATTTTTTGAATGTGATAATATCCCGGCAACTTGGGGACGCGCCGATTATCTCCTTTACTGCAACCATATAACCTCACCGCTTTTTGAAAGCCGGTTTGAATATTACTGGATCAGAGAAATGGCTTATCTCATGGAACTTGGAAAAGAATTTGACAACGGCAATCCTGATCTTGAAAGCTGGATAAGACAGGCTTACGAAAACTGCCGCCTCGTTGAAAGCGAACTGCCTGATTTTGAAACCTTTAAAAAAGACTCTTATTATGTTTATAAACATCATAAACCAAAAGTGGCATTTGAAGATAACATTAAAAACGGGACGCCTTTCAGCACGCCTTCCGGCAAGATCGAGATCTTCTCCAAGACTCTTTACGATCTGAACCGGCATAAAGAAATACCCGGCAGAGCAGGCTATATTGAATGCACCGAAGGTCCCAAAGACCCTCTGCGCAAAAAATATCCTCTCCAGCTTATAGCCTATCATACCAAAAGAAGGTGCCACTCTCAGCATGAGATCAACGCCCTGCTCCGAGAGCTGGATCCTACGGCCCTCTGGATAAATCCTGAAGATGCATCAGCCCGCGGTATCTGCGATGGAGATCTGGTAGAGGCTTTCAATGACCGCGGCGTCATGCGCATAACTGCAAAAGTCACCGAAAGGATAATGCCGGGCGTCATCGCTGTCAGTGAAGGCGGATGGTACAAGGCTGCTCCTGACGGAGCTGACATAGGCGGATGTATAAATGTGCTCACATCTACAGAAAAGGCCACGCCTCTTGCCAACGGCAACCCCCAGCACACAAACCTGGCTGATGTGAGGAAGGCTGCCCGGTAAACTGTTGATCCACCTCATATGGCGTCTATGATATGGCAGGTATGCGGCCTCTGGCAGCGGACGCCATGCCAGAGGCCGGCCCTGGCATGGACAAGGCTGTGCAGAGTCTGCATTTCTCAGCATATTCCCTGAGCCAGCATTGCATCGGCTACTTTTTCAAATCCGGCTATATTGGCTCCCATCACATAGTCTTTTTCATGGCCGTACCGCATGGCTGCGCCGGCCATTTTATGTGTTATATCTGCCATTATGCTCTGCAGCTTGGCATCGACCTGCTCAAAGGTCCAGTTGAGCCTGCCGGAGTTTTGTGACATTTCAAGGGCAGAGGTGGCTACTCCGCCGGCGTTTGCTGCCTTTCCCGGAGCAAAGATCACATTGTTTTCCTGAAAATGCCTTGTGGCTTCAAGGGTAACAGGCATGTTCGCCCCTTCACATACGGCTGTCACGCCGTTTTCCGTAAGCATACGGGCATCGTCAAGGTCCAGCTCGTTTTGGGTTGCACATGGAAAAGCCAGATCAGCCTTTACCGACCATACGCCTCTGCCTTCTGTATACCTTGCGCCCGGCCTGTACTTTATATATTCTGTAAGCCGCCTGCGTTCAACTTCTTTTATCTGTTTAAGGACTTTTGTCGATATGCCATCAGGATCATATATCCATCCTTGCGAGTCAGAGCAGGTCAGCACTTTTACGCCCATTTCCTCAGCCTTTTCGATGGCATAGATGGCAACATTGCCTGAGCCTGATACCACGGCTGTCGTTCCGGCAATATCCATCCTGTTTATTTTCAGCAGTTCTCTGGTCAGATATATGAGTCCATATCCGGTAGCTTCTGTCCTTACTTCAGAACCGCTGTAGCTGAGGCTTTTCCCGGTTATCACGCCTTCATATACACCTCTTATCCTCTTGTACTGCCCGAAAAGATAAGCTATCTCCCTCTGTCCTACTCCTATATCTCCGGCAGGCACATCCGTATCTGCCCCTATGTATTTGCATAGTTCGGTCATGAAGCTCTGGCAGAATGCCATGACCTCTCTGTCTGATTTTCCTTTGGGGTCAAAGTCCGAACCGCCTTTGCCTCCTCCTATGGCCAGACCTGTAAGGCTGTTCTTGAATATCTGCTCGAATCCCAGGAATTTGATTATACCCAGGTTGACCGACGGATGAAAGCGCAGGCCTCCTTTGTATGGGCCTATGGCGCTGTTAAACTGCACACGGTAACCTGTGTTTATATGCGCCTGGCCTGTATCGTCAATCCACGATACACGGAATTTTAGCTGCCGCTCAGGTTCCACAAGCCTTTCCAGCAGGGCTTCCCGCCTATAGATCCTCTCGTTCTCTTCCACCACAGGGCGCAGAGAATCCAGTACCTCTCCTACAGCCTGATGAAATTCCGGTTCCGCAGGATTATTTTCTACTACTGATCTGATGATCTCGTCCACATATGACATATGATCTTTTTCCTCCCTGTTTTTTTGTTAGTACATATGTGTTCTATTTTACACATTTTTTCTGCAAAAAGTTGAGATTTTTGCAAGAATACGGTATACATGTACTTTTTTTAAAACAAGGAACTGTTCATATCCCCGTTCCTTCCGGGGCCAGTCAGTGACGGACGGTATGATATGCCGGCTGATCTTGCCTATAGCTTTGAAGCCAGCTCTTCTATCTTTCTCAGCCGACTGTTTATGCCGGATTTTTTGAGGGGCGGGTCGCACAATTCCCCAAGGGCGGCTATGGAAATATCAGGATTTTCCTTTCTGAGTATGGCTGTTTCCCGCAGCTTTTCAGGCAGCCATCCGAGCCCTTTTGTCTGCTCTATCTTTGCAATGGCCTGAACCTGCTTCATGGCTGCCTCCACGATCTTGTCCACATTTGCGTTATCGCAGTTGGCCAGCCGGTTGGCATCGTTCCTGACGGATTTTTCTACAAGCGTGTTTTCAATTATAAGGGAATGGGTATCTGCTCCCATTATCCCCAGCGTATCGCCCACATAGTCGGCCTTTTTCATATAGACCACATATGTCTTGCCCCGCTTATATTCCTTTGCCTGCAAATCGACAAATGAATTTATGAGTTTCCTCAGATCTCTGGCAAAAGCCTCCGTGTGGCACACAAATTCCAGATGATATGCCTTTTCCGGGTCGGACATGGTTCCATTCCCCATAAAAACACCTCTGAGATAAGCCCTCTTGCAGCATTTGCTCTTGACGATACCATCGTAGATCCCGTCGGAAATGTAGTTATTTCCCTCCCGTACCAGCAGTATTCCGGTTTCTCTGAGTATCTGCTCACTCCTGTTATCCGGATCGATGGTTATGCTGTAAGAGTGTTTTTTGCCCACAGAGATGGCTTCTCCTACCGAAAGAGTCGTGTCCACATTGAAATACTCATGTATGAGCGCCTTATAATGCCGGATCACGGCAGGGTCCTCAGATGTGAGGATTATATTGAACTTGCCGCCTCCGGCCAGGCCTATGCTTCCGGCCACCCTGATAAAGCCTGCTATTTCTGCAAGCTGGCAGCACTTTTTTTCCGGCCATACCCTGGAAAGCTCATTTTTTACTTCTGAAGCGAAAGACATTGTCCCCTCCTGCTGTCATTTCCCTGTTATTAAACGAGGCGCCGCTTATGTGACGCCTCTGCTGATCTTCCTATGTATTGAACTATTTGCGAGGAGCCAGTCCAAGGATTTCTCTTGCTTCGTCAGGAGTTGCGATCTCTCTGCCGAGGAGCTTAGCCAGTTTAACTACTTTTTCTACCATTTCTCCGTTGGATTTGGCCAGTACGCCTTTTTCCAGATACAGGTTGTCCTCAAAACCTACTCTTACATGACCGCCCATGCTGATGGTAGCAGCTGCAATGTGCCAAGCGTTCTTGCCCAGGCCTGTAGCTGTCCAGGTGGAACCTTCAGGAATGGAGCCTACCATGTATACCAGGTCTCTGATGGTAGCTGTCATCTGTACGCCGAGAACGAAATCCCAGTGGATAGGCTTTGTCAGATAGCCTTTCTTGTAGGCAGTCTTCATGGCTGTGTCGATCATACCTTTGTCGAATACTTCACATTCAGGCTTGATCCCTCTTTCCTGAAGGATCTTGGCAAAGTTTATGATGGTGTTGTCAGTGTTGGTGAATACTTCGTCTCCGCCGAAGTTGCAGGTACCGCAGTCAAGAGTGGCCATTTCAGGAGTAGGTACTACTTCTGTGGACTGCAATCTTTCCAGATCGGTCATGCCTACAGCGCCGCCGGTTGAAGGCTGAATAATAACATCAGGACATTCTTTTCTGATAGCGTCGATACATTCCTGGAATCTGCCCTTATCCTGAGTAGGAGTTCCGTCGTCCCATCTTACATGAAGGTGGATCAAAGCTGCGCCTGCATCATAAGCAGCCTTTGCTTCTCTTGCGATTTCTTCTACCGTATAAGGTACATTAGGATTCTGTTCCTTGGTTACTTCCGCGCCGCAGATGCAAGCACTGATGATCAATTTTTCCATTTTTATCTCCTTTATTCTTATTATAGAATTAGTGACCTTAAAATATTATAACACTATAGTTCCCGGTGTTCAAGGGTTACCCGCCAGCCTTCAGCCGTAAAAATTTTATAAAATTCGTTTGCCAGCGCCACCGATCTGTGCTGGCCTCCGGTACAGCCAAATGCTATGGTGAGACTGTATTTTCCTTCTTTGACATAGCATGGCAAAAGCCTTGCTATGATTTCATGGAAACGGTTGACAAACTCTTTGGTTATATCCTGCTTCATCACATACTGGGCGACTTTTTTGTTATTTCCCGTAAGCTTTTTCAGGCTTGACACATAATACGGGTTTGGGATGAACCTTACATCTATGACCCAGTCGGCCTCAGCCGGCATGCCGTGCTTGTACCCGAAGGACATGAGGTTGAGCACAAAAGATGCTTTCTTGGTCTTGCTGCCGAACAGTTTGTCCAGTTCCGAATTCATCTCAGCTACCTTTAGGCTGGATGTATCTATCACATAATTGGCATGGCTCCGCAGCTCAGCCAGTTCTTCCCGTTCTATCTGGATGGCTTCCCTTGTCATCAGCGATGCCGCCAGAGGATGGGTCCTCCTTGCCTCATTGAAACGGCGTATCAGTGCTTCATCAGAAGCTTCGATGAACAATATCTTAAAATCGATATTTATATCGTCCTCAAGGGATATTATGGTCTCTTTCAGATCTCCGAAAAACTGTCCGCCCCTTATGTCCACAACAAATGCAGCCTTCTGGATCTTTCTCTTGCCTGTCATGGCCAGATCTATAAAGTTCTTGATGAGGGCAGGCGGCATGTTGTCTATACAGTAATATCCTTTGTCCTCAAACCAGTCGGCGGCTTTCGTCTTTCCGGCCCCCGAAAGTCCGGTTATCATTACGACTTCCATATGTATTCCTTTCTATGTTGAAACCTGCGCAGTATCATATCCGTTCTATGTTGTCTATCCTCTCCGGTTCAAGCCCTGCTTCCAGCGCTCTGATGAGCGGCTCTTTAAATTCCCCGACTTTGTCCGGCACATGGGCATCGCTGCCTATGACAAACTTAACATCAAACTTTGCGGCGATCTTTATTTCCTCTGTCGTCAGATGTTTATGCTTTGCGTTTATCTCGATCATTGTCCCGGTATCACAGCATGCTGCGGCTATGTCGTGGATGTCAAACGGCCCCTTGTCCCCCGGATGTGTCAGTATGTCGATCTTGTTTTCATACAGGGCTTTGAGTATCATGTCGGTGTTTTTCACCAGCAGGGACGAGCTGCCGCTGCCAAAGGCACCTGTCCTGCTGTATATATAATTGGGTACCATACCTGCTTTCAGTATCCCGAAGTGATAGCCGGCCAGCAATATGTCCAGCTGCTGTTTGTCTTTTTCTGTTATGTCAAGATACGGCGGCACCCGCAATGTGTTGGCCTCTACACCCAGCAAGACCCTGACCGACGGATATATATCCCTGAGTCTTTGTATCTCAGCTTTCATTTCCGGTATCTTTTCCATCTTCATCCCATAAGTCAGATGTCCCGGCCCATGGTCAGTGATGGCGATGGAACTGAGCCCCTTTGCAGCTGCTGTCTTTACATTGTCCTCTATCGTACCCTTGCCATGTGAATATATGGTATGTGTATGATGGTCATATGTCATCCGGTACTGACATGCGGTCTTTTCGTATTTATCCAATTATCCTTACCTCCGGCTGGAGCATTACTCCTTTTTTATCATATACCGTATTTTGGACCAGAGTAATCAGGTCAATTATATCTGTGGCCGTAGCTCCTCCCTTGTTTATGATAAAGCCGCTGTGGAGGGTTGACACCTGGGCGCCGCCTATGGCAACGCCTTTCAGCCCTGCTTCTTCTATGAGCCTGCCTGCGAAATGTCCTTCAGGCCTTTTAAAAGTGCTGCCGGCAGATGGATAACTGACGGGCTGCTTGCTGTTTCGCTTTTCATTGAGTTCTTTCATGACTGCTGCGATCCTGCTGCGATCACCTCCGGCCAGTGTGATGACCGCTCCGGAAGCGATATATCCATTTTCCTGCAAAACACTGTGCCTGTAGCCAAATTCCATTTCTTCTGCAGTAAAAGTCTTTATCTCGCTTCCGTCAGGAGATACGGCCCGTACCTCTGTCACTATATCTTTCATCTCACCGCCATATGCCCCGGCGTTCATGAACAGGGCTCCTCCCAGACTGCCCGGTATGCCTGATGCAAATTCAAAGCCTGTCAGACTCCTGTCCAGGATATTCCGTGCAAGGGATGACAGCAGCACAGACGCACCGCACCGGAGATAAACTTTTTCTCCGTCTTTTCCTCTGTCTCCTCCGGATACTTCCTCTATATAAGAAAATCCGCTGCCCAGGCGTATCACTACGCCCTGGTATCCGCTGTCCCTGAACAGTGTATTGGTCCCGTTCCCCAATATCGTATGAGGTACTCCTGCGTTGCTGACAGCAGAAAGAACTGACAAAAGCTGCTGTTCAGATCCGGCGCATACAACCACGGCCGCCCGGCCTCCGGCCCGGAAAGAGGTATATTTCCCCATCGGGACATTTTCTTCAATTTCAGCTCCTGTATTTATCAGCAGTTCTTTCAGCCCCGCCATTTTTTCCGTCAGATGCGCACGCTTCTCTTCCAAAGATATCCTCCTTGTTGATCTGGTATTTTTCAAAATTTTCATATACTTCTGTCATGGTGGAAAGATTCCTGTCTGCCAGCCTGTTGTTTATCAGTCTGGCAAAATATATGTAGATGACTGCCATGGTAGGCACTCCCAGTATCATCCCCGGCAGCCCGAACAGGCCTCCTCCCACTATGATGGCAAAGAGCACCCAGAAGCTTGCCAGCCTTGTGGTCTTTCCCAATATCTTGGGTGCTATTATGTTGCCGTCGATCTGCTGGAGTATAAGTATCAGCAGGGCAAATTTAACGGCAGCCCACGGGTCGATGAACAAAAGCAGCACCCCCGATGGAACTGCTCCGATAAACGGGCCGAAGAAAGGGATCACATCCGTTATCCCCACAACAACGCTTATGAGCAGAGCAAACGGCAGTCCCAATATGCTCATGGCTATAAAGCATAGTATGCCTACCATTATGGAATCTATGATCTTTCCGCTGATAAATCCTCCGAAAGTATCGTGACATATGTCAGCAAATTCAAAGAGCTGGGACGCCCTCCCCGGCGAACACACGGCAAGCACTATTTTTTTTGCCTGGGCCAGAAAGATTTCTTTGCTGTTAAGGACATACAGGCATATTATGAACGCTACCAGCATATCTATCACAGCCCCCACAGTTCCCAGAATGCCTTCGGATATCCTCAGCAGCAATGTTTCTGCTCCCGGCAGCAGGTTATTCTGCCCCCATTCCAGGAACATGGTATAAGCATTTTCCAGCCTCCCTTCTATCAGATCGGCAAGGGCAGGGTTTTCTACTATATTGTTTTCAACCCATGCCGTGATGTTCTCTATATAGGCAGGAGCCTCCCTGACAAGGCCCACAACGCTGTTTATCAGTTCCGGTATTATAAGCATGAAGAATCCGGCAAGAACTATCACCAGCACGGCAAATGATACGAGGCTGGCCACGAACCGGGCCGTCTTGTATCCTCTGACCGGAGTCTTTGACCGGTCTTTCCTGTATCTATAGACAAGTTTGAGGGTTCCGTTATATATCGGACAAAGCAGATAGGCCATGATGATCCCCAGATAAAACGGTGTCAGTATGTCGTTTATGGTGCCTGCCATATTCCTGACATTGGCTGTGCTGTAAAGCAGATAATAAAGCAGGAGCAGTCCGGCCCCTGCGGCAAAGATACATATGCCCAGTTTTACATATCTGCTTTTTATCCGTTTCTTCTTTTCCATAATCTCTCTCCTGATCAGTCTCTTTTGACAGATTTATAATACCCCAAGTTCAATATCTGGTCAACTGGGTCATGAGCCTCAGCCTTTCAAGCAGGGCCTTTTTGAGAGCTTCGGCGCACTCATCGTTTTTTCCGGTCTTTATGTACCTTTCGATCATCAGGTTGTATTCCTGTTCTTTAAGGTCGAAGGTTATTAGGGGATAACCTTTGCTTATCATATAATAAGCCGCCGCTGACCTGGCTACCAGCCTGTCCTGCTGCCCATACGGAACGATGGCTGCTATCATATCATGTATGGAGGCCGCCATGAGGAAAAACTTTTCACTCTGAGGGTCTATACCGTCAGCCTCTATCAGCATGCCGGCCAGATGTTCCATCATCCCTGGGATTTCTGACGGCAAGGGCGGCGTATAGCTTAGTTCCTGTATTATGGTATTACGCTTCCTGTAGCAGCTTCCCTGCCTGTCATCTGCAGCTCCGTCCATGGCCGAGACGAAAACATATATTTCCTTCAGAAGATTGAGCTCAAGTTCTCTTTTCATCTCCGCCATGCTCCACATTTTGTCGGGAAGCCCGGCTATTTTCTGGACGGCCACATGCTCTCCCACCGACGCATCGCTGCATATCTCTCCGTCGGCCATCGAGTCTGCCTGCTGGGGTGTCAGTGATGAACCTTCGAGTTTAAGGTTGGCGTGGAGCCATTCCCGTTCTTCAATATGCCTGAAATAACTTTTGATATCGGGCGGGAACGGCATATGGTTTTTGAGTATGACCATTTTTTTCCTTATCTCTTGCAGCATTTCTGTTTCCTCCGCAGTATGGCTCTTTCTCTTTTATTTTAGCATACAATATTTTCTTTTTCTATGTTATACTATCATTTAGAGCAGATAATTTTGCAGAGAGGAAAACATATGCGCATTTTAGTAGTAAGCGATACCCACGGTGATCTTGAAAGATTTGACCGTGTCCTGTCCAAACTTGAAAAAGAATCCCCTGTGGATATGATCGTCCATTGCGGAGACTGTTATGAGGACGCCTTGAACATAAGGATGTCCTGCGGCATCCCTGTGGCGGCGGTAAAAGGCAACTGTGACCATGAGTTTTCCGAAACCGGTTTCCTGCTGCTTGCCACCGAAGCCGGAGATTTTCTCGTGACCCACGGCCACATGGAAAATGTGGGCCAGGACTTGCAGCGTCTTTATTATAAAGCGCTGGAAAACGACTGTATCGGCGCCTTATTCGGCCACACCCACAGAGGTGTGTTCACCGAGATCGATGGTGTTTACCTGATGAACCCAGGCAGCCTTTCCCGGCCAAGGGACGGTTCAGGCGGCTCTTTTGGGATCATAGAGACTGATGATGACCAGGTTTGCGGGAAAATATACAGATACAAAGAATTTACAGAAGGGCAGGCCGCCGGCCCATCAGGCGGCCTTAGGCCCAAAAGCGGCCGTCTCAGAAGGCTGCTCAATGACAGCGACAGATTATAATACGGAGGTACAAAATGGACATTAAAAAGCTGATGGTTGCCAATCCGGTCATAGGCAAGATGGCGGCCTGTGAAGAAATTTTCTGGGTCAATCCCCATGCCGGCCAGGACAAGCCTCTGCCATTTGGCAAAGAGGACATGGATGATGCTGAAGCCCGCCTTGCCCGCTTCGCTCCATATATAGCCAAGGCTTTCCCTGAAACCGCCCGCTCCGGAGGTATCATAGAATCCAAGCTGGTGGAGATCCCAAAGATGAAGCTCGCCTTAGAGCATATGTGCGGAAATTTTGACGGAAAGCTTTTTCTGAAATGTGACAGCCACTTGCCGATCTCCGGATCTGTCAAAGCCAGAGGCGGTATCTATGAGGTGCTGAAATTCGCTGAATCCGTAGCATTGTCCCAGGGACTTCTGACTTTGGATGACGATTATTCAAAACTGGACAGCGACCGTTTCAGAGAACTGTTCAGCCATTACTCTGTGGCTGTGGGTTCTACAGGCAATCTCGGTCTTTCCATCGGCATAATAAGCGCAAAACTTGGATTCAATGTGACCGTTCACATGTCCGCCGATGCACGCCAGTGGAAAAAGGACCTGCTCCGTTCCAAAGGCGCCAATGTCATAGAATATCCTGATGACTACCAGAAAGCAGTTGCCGAAGGCAGAAAAGAGGCCGCTTCTGATCCCATGTGCCATTTCGTAGATGATGAGGGTTCTGCCGACCTGTTCCTGGGATATTCCGTCGCCGCCAAGCGCCTGCTCCCTCAGCTCAAAGAAGCCGGCATAACCGTTGACAAAGATCATCCTCTGTTCGTATATATACCTTGCGGCGTGGGTGGCGCTCCCGGAGGTATCGCTTTCGGCCTTAAAAAAATGCTGGGAAGCAATGTCCACATACTCTTTGCAGAGCCTACTCACGCTCCTTGCATGACCCTGGGCCTGATCACCGGCCTCCATGACGGCATATCCGTCCGCGATATAGGCATAGACGGCAAGACCGACGCCGACGGCCTCGCTGTAGGAAGGCCGTCCAGACTGGTCGGCACCATGATGGATACGCTCCTTGACGGGTGCTATACCATCGGGGATGAAAAGTTATATCCTTTCCTGACGCAGCTTGCTGACAGGGAAAAAATATATATCGAACCATCGTCCTGCGCTTCCTTCACAGGCCCTTCCCTCGCCGCCGCTTCTGAGGAATATATGGGAGCCTTCGGTCTTAAGGACAAAATGGAGAACGCCTCTCACATCATATGGGCTACAGGCGGCAGCATGGTGCCTGACGGTGAAATGAAACTGTATTACGAAAGAGGCAAATAGCATATTGAACTCCCAGGGGTACTGGGATCTTAAAGTTACTGAGATCCCAATGGTACCGAAGCTCCGATGATACTGAAGCTCCGATGGGCCGCCCGGTCCTTCACCAAGGTTCCGGCCCGCACCTTACCGTCCCCTCGGAATCTGTCCCGGCTGACATCTTTGCATGGTGCGGCTGACGCTTGTCACGCCTGCTATCTCTATGTGGAACATCTGATGCTTGTCTCACCTGCTGTTCCACCCAAATCAAATAAAATATCACTTTCAGGGGGAGCGGCTCCCCCTGAAAAGCTTTTTCTTAGGAAATCAGGGGGGCATTTTCGGAGCTGGATCGGGATCTGGGAATATTTTTGACAATTATAGTTGGCATTTTGTTATCTTTGTGGTTCTTTTTCTCCCCCTGAAACAATCAAAAACCTTGAAATCGGTGGAGTCGCTCCCCCTGAAAAATGAAAAATTACCGGAACCGGGGGAGTGGCTCCCCCTAAAAAATGAAAAACTACCGGAACCGGGGGAGCGGCTCCCCCTGAAAACAGAGGAAAACCCTTTTTCGGGTGGACATGATACACAAAAGAAAGAGCCTCGCTGTCACTTTGTAAACAAGTGTACAGCGTGGCTCTTTACTTTCTGCAGCTTTAAAGGCACGGCCATGCAGACCAGCCTTTCGCTTATTCTATTATATTTACAATACCCCTTTTTTCCACATCCTGCGAAGGCTCAGAAGCGGCATACCCCAAGGCGGCAAGGCCATATATCACATGGTCATCCGGGATTTTCCACTCTCTGAGTATGGCCCTTATCTCCGGCTCATCGCATATGCCTCTCAGCTGGTTTATCCATACAGAACCTATGCCAAGGGAATGGGCAGCCAGGAAGATATTTTCCAGTGCGCATGCATCGTCTTCCATTCCCCACCGGCTTTCTCTCTCATTTGTGGGAATTATGAGCACATCCGGGCTGTAAAAGTCATAACCCTCACGGCCAAGAGCCTTTCCCACAGCGGCGGCTAATCTCTGTATCTTCAGCCTGTCTGTTACCACTGTGAACTGCCATGTCTGCATATTGCAGCCCGATGGCGCATACAGGGCTGTCTTGATTATAAGATCCAGATCCTCCCTTTTAATATGTTCCTCCGTAAAAGAGCGGACGCTCCTGCGCGTAAGCAGATTTCTTATCACTTCGTTCATGACTATCTCCTTAACATTCCTATCAGTTTTTTAGGGCTGAGCACATCTCCTCTGTAAAGGGCCAGAGACTGGTATATCTTTCCGGCCGCCAGCGATGCGATCAATGTCGTTATCAGGATGATCCCAAGGCAGCAGACCGATTTCCACAGTGGAAAACTACCTACCAGTATCTTTGCAGGCGCCACCATTACAGAAGTGAACGGTATCCAGTCAAGGAGCTCACTGCCGCTCCCTCCAAATGCCTCATTGCCGTAAAGTGATGCCAGAAAACTTGCTATGAGTACCAGGGTAAATATCAGGTTAGCTGATGACAGATCTTCTGCCTTGCTGGCCATAGCTCCGCCGATTGCCGCCAGAGCGCAGTACAGCAGCATGCCGGCCATCACGATCAGCAATGCCATGATGCAGTTTGCAGGAGTGAACAGCCCTGAAGTCAGTTCTCCGACCATGTCAAACAGCTTCAATATGAACATGTCCGAATCCGGATCCATTGATCTTACGGTCATGGTACCGACGGCAAAGCTTATGACAAGGGCTATTATCCAGCTCATCATCTGGACGATGCCTGTCATGGTTATGGCCAGGAGCTTTCCCAGTACGATAGCTGCCGGCCTTACGCTGATCAGGAAGCTTTCCATCAGCTTTGAACTTTTTTCCATTACAACGCTGTTTGCGACCCCCTGTCCGTATGCCAGAACAAAGAAATACAACACCATTACTATTATAAAGCTGAGGAATATGGAGATCATCATTTCCATAGAATCCTGGGAATCTCCTCCGCCCTCTGCTTCTTCCGAGCCATAGTAGCTTGCCGTTCCGCCGTTTGCAACACTCAGCATATCGGCGTAGGCCATCAGCACAGAATCAAATCCCTGAGCAGTCTCCTCAGATATTGTACTGCCTTCCGGTATGACAATGTTCATTGTGTATTCCCTGCCCTGCTGCTTTGTCACTATCAGCAAAGTATCATCAGTTCCTGCGGCAGCTTTGGCGGCCTCATCAAGATTTCTTCCATAATCGGTAACATCCATCTCTAGCCCGGCACCCTGGCTAAGCATTGCAGGAAGGCCCGAAAAGTCTGCCAGTCTGTCGTCACTGAGATCCACCGTATAAATATGGTTTATCTGGGAAAGATCTGCGGCCGCAGCCTGTTCCTGCTGGCTTCCGGTGACAGGAGCAGGATCATTTCCGGACAAGCTTTCAACCGCTATCATTATGATGGCCGGGAGCAGCAGGCACAGCAGTCCTATCATTATGGTGCTGCTCTTATATCCCTTGCTTTTTACATGTTGCTTAAAAGTGAAAGAAAATATTCGGGAAAATCCTCTAAGCTCTTTCTTCATCTATTTTCCCTCCTTTCTTCCAAGGGCCATGGAAAAGATCTTGCCCAGCTTCATCCTGCTTCCCTTGTACATTATCAGGCTGTCATATATCTTTCCTGAAAGCTTGTAGAGCAGGAAGATGCATACTATCTGTATCACCCATGAAAGGATGAGTATTGCAAGCCCTATGTCTCCAGTCACATAATATGTCGGCGCCGCAAAGGCAGAAATAAACGGACAAAGGGACAGTATCACCGCCGGCCCGCTGCCGAAAGGCGCTGCAAACACGGTCACCAGATAACAGGCGAGGATTATCATGGTTGCCGCCATGTTGGCCGACTCCATGTCCTCCATGGTCGAACAGCCTGCTCCGCTCAAGGCGGCTATCAGAGACAGCATGAGACATCCGATCAGAATTGATATGACCACCGCTGCGATCATATCAAAGCCAAGGTTCATGGTCTGTGAAGTTATTCCTGCGTTTTCCAGGATCCGTCCGATGAAAGAAGTATCCATGAACATCCCTGTCACAAAATATGACAGGGCAAAAGCCAGGACTATGGCAATGACCATGATGGCCACGAATGATATCACCGCCAGTATCTTTCCCATTATCATCGCTTCTGACCTGATGCTGACCATGAGTGTCTCCACCAGTTTGGAGGATTTTTCCTCTATGATGGCGCGCACGATGTATGTACATGAAAAGATGCACACGATCATGACGATTATGGAATAAGCATACTGCAAAGTATATCTCGAATCATAGCTTATCTGATCCTGACCCAAAAATTCATCTATGGTCATCACATCGGTCATAAATGTGACGCCCGTTTCTCCATCGCCCATGAACAGGGCCATGACCGGTACGGCTAAGGCCGCTACCGCCACGAGCACAAGAAAGCTGGCCATGTTGGCTTTGTTTTTGAATAGCTGGGTGAGCGTAAAGTTATACACTTTTCCTATTCCGGTAAATGATCCCTGTTTATTCATTGGCTCCACCTGCCACTTCTTCGGTGATCCCGGCAAGCTTATTGGCTTCACTCACTTTTTCCACAAAGATTTCGTGGAGGGACGGCTCTCTCAGATCGAAAGTGATGACCGTGATGCCCGCGTTCATAAGATCGCGCAGCAGGCGGTTTGCCTGTTCTTCTCCTGTTACCTTGATCTGATATTCTCTTTCTTTTTCCGTAACGATGACGGCGCCGGAAGCCTTTATGATGTCCGCAGCCTCCTGTTCTGTTTTAAGATGAAGGTTTACACGGCCGTAACTCTTTTTGATCTCGTTGAGGTTTCCCTGCAATATGGGCTTGGATCTGTTCATTATGGTTATATCAGTACAGAACTCTTCCACAGTTGCCATCTGGTGGCTTGACATTATGAGATATTTGCCTGCTGCTATCTGCTCTCTGATTATCCCCTTGAACAGGTCAGTGTTTACCGGATCCAGTCCGGAAAGAGGTTCGTCAAGTATTATCAGTTCAGGGTCCGAGATAAGGGCTATCATGAACTGGATCTTTTGCTGGTTTCCTTTGGAAAGCTGATCTGCCAGTTTCGGCTTGAACGCCTTTTTTCTGGGGGTCTTTTTGAATTTTTTATTATCCCCAAGAGCCGGCGCCGCCGAAACCTGAGGATAAAGATATTCCTCTGCCTCCAGCCTTTTTGCCCAATATCTTATCCTTTCCTTTGCCTCGGCCTTTGGTACTCCTCTGAGGCTTGCAAAGTACATCAGCTGATCCATAAGTGTATACTTGGGGTAAAGCCCTCTTTCTTCCGCCAGATAACCCACATTGCAGTTATCTGTGGTAAGCGGCTGTCCGTTCCACAGCACCTCTCCTCCGTCTCTTGTGAGCATGTTAAGCATCATCCTTATGGAAGTGGTCTTGCCGGCCCCGTTTGTGCCCAAAAGGGCATATACGCCCGGTCCTGGCATCTCAAAACTCAGGTCGTCCACGACAACCTTGTCTCCATAGGATTTTTTCAGGTTTTTTACTACCAGACTCATCTTTTTTCTCCCTTTGATCTTTATATCTTTTCAAGCAAAGTCATCAGTTCTGCTCTTCCTCATATATGAAGATGTCCTCTACCTTGGCATCGCACAGTTTGGCTATCCTGAGTGCAAGGGTGACTGACGGGGAATAGTCTCCCCGTTCTATCTGACTGATGGTCTGTCTGGACGCACCGACCATCCTGCCGAAATCCGACTGGTTCAATCCGGTTTTTGCTCGATATTCTTTGAGCTTGTTTCTCAGCGACATATTATCTTGCCTCCTCCGATAGCGAGGAAGTTTAAGGCCCCCCCCCGCAGATTTTGACAACTTTTCTTTTCATTTTGACAATTATATTTGTCAATCATTGATAGTATATCACTTTACTTGATCCGGTGTCAACATCACAGTCTTACTTTTTACACAAGATTTACATTTTAGACAGGGGGCCGGCAGGGTTTTGGCTGGGCGCCGGCATGTTGCGGAGCGATGCGCAGAGGGAATCCCTGCTGCAAAAGCTGCCTCCCCGACCGCACAAAAAGGCCGCCCCTGCGGGCGGCCTTTTGCCAAGCTGGCGCTGACAGAGAGGCTCAAACCTCTGCTGGACTATGATCTTAAACACGGTACTGAACTGGTAAAGACCCTTGAAGTCTATTTCAATAACTGCCGCAATTCCGTCAACACAGCCCGCGACCTGTTCATACACCGCAACACCCTGCTATACAGGCTGGAACAGATCTCAAAGATCCTCGACCTTGACCTTAACAACAACGAACAGGTCCTCATCATCCAGCTTGCCTTAAAAGCTCTCATAATGGTAAAATAAAAACTTGCAATTTCAATGTGTATCGCATATAATATTAGTTGCGAATTTTGTCCCGTCATTTCGGGACTGCTAAATTTTAAAAGTGGGGTGAAAAATCAATGGCAAACATTAAATCCGCAAAGAAAAGAATCAGAGTCATCGACAAAAAGACAGCCAGGAACAAAAGAGTCAAGAACCATCTTAAAGAATCTCTCAAGGCTTTTGACATCGCTTTAGAAGAAGGCAACTTCGATGAAGCATCCGAAAAGCTGAAACTGGCTGAAAAGAAACTGATGCAGGCTGCGTCAAAGCATACTATCTCAAAGAATGCAGCTTCCAGAAAAGTTTCAAGACTGACCAAAAGATTCAACGCCGCGAAAGCAGCAAAATAAGTCTCACCCGTCCCCACCGGCGCATAAGTTAAATGCGCAGCATGAGCAGCAAAAACCATGGATGTGTCTCCCATGGTTTTTATTTTTTTAACTTTTACAGTCTGTTTTTTTATTTTTATTCAAAGTTGCCGTATCATCAGCTTATAAGCTTGCCAACATTTTTCGCCGATGGTAAAATAAATGTAAATTCATCTTAACAATCGACAGAGAGGAAGAGAAATGATCGAGATTAAGAACAAAAAAGTGCTTGATTGGGTAAACGAATGTGCAGAACTGACCTGCCCTGATGAGATCATGTGGATAGACGGTTCACAGGAACAGCTTGAAAAACTCCGCAGCGAAGCCTGCGCCACCGGCGAGATGATCAAATTGAACCAGGAAAAGCTGCCGGGCTGTTATTATTACAGGACCGACGCCAAGGATGTGGCAAGAGATGAAAAAAGGACTGTCATATGTACAACATATGAAAAAGATGCAGGTCCTACAAACAACTGGGTACAGAAAGACGAAATGTATGCCAGGATGAGGCCTCTTTTCAAAGATTCCATGAAGGGCCGCACCATGTACGCCATTCCTTTCTCCATGGGAAGAGTCGGCACAGAGTTTTCCAAGATAGGCATTGAACTTACAGACTCAATATATGTTGTGCTCTCCATGCACATCATGACCCATGTGGGAGCCCCTGTAATAGAAGAACTCAACAAGGGAGCTGATTTTGTCAAATGTCTCCATTCCAAAGCGCAGATAGATGCAGAGAAGAAATACATAGCCCACTTCCCTGAGGACAACACCATCTGGAGCATCAACTCCGCATATGGCGGCAATGTTCTTCTGGGCAAGAAATGTCTTGCACTGCGTATCGGTTCATGGCTGGGACGCAAGGAAGGCTGGATGGCCGAGCATATGCTCATAGTATGCATAGAAAATCCAAAGGGAGAGAAGAAATATATTTCCGCTGCTTTCCCAAGCGCCTGCGGCAAGACCAACCTGGCAATGCTGATACCGCCTGACGCGCTCAAGGCAAAGGGCTACAAAGCATATACCATAGGCGATGACATCGCTTGGCTCAGAGTAGGATCTGACGGCCGTCTCTATGCTGTAAACCCTGAAAACGGTTTCTTCGGTGTCGCCCCTGGCACCAACAGCAAGACAAACCGCAACGCTCTGCTCACAACAAAGAAAAATACCATCTACACCAATGTCTGCCGCAATCTTGACGACAATACAGTATGGTGGGAAGGTCTTGACGAACCTGCTCCTGTCAACGGCGAGGACTGGCAGGGCAGACCATGGAACTGCAATACTGCCTCTGAAAAAGGTGCTCATCCAAATTCAAGGTTTACAGCTCCTGCAGAAAACTGTCCTTCAATAGCCCCTGAATTCTTTACGGGAGAAGGCGTCCCTATCAGCGCCATAATCTTCGGAGGCCGCCGCGCAAGCGCCGAACCTCTGATCTGCCAGTCAAGAGACTGGGATCACGGCGTGTTTATGGGTTCAAAGATGTCTTCAGAAACTACCGCCGCCACCACAGGCGCCGTAGGAGTTGTCCGTTATGATCCTATGGCAATGCTGCCGTTCTGCGGTTATCACATGGGAGACTACTTCCAGCATTGGATCGACATGGGCAAGAAACTTACAAACCCGCCTAAGATCTTCAATGTCAACTGGTTCCGCAGGGATGATGAAGGAAACTTTATCTGGCCTGGTTTCGGCGACAATCTGAGAGCTCTCATCTGGGCTCTTGAACGCTGCGATGGCAGCGCAGGCGGTGTCGAAACGCCGCTGGGCACTGTTCCGTCCATAGATGACCTTGACCTTGACGGCCTTGATGTTGATAAGGATAAACTCAAAGATATCCTGACTGTAGACAAGGATGTATGGAAGAAAGAGCTTGACGGCATCAAGACCTGGTATTCCAGATTCGACCATATGCCTCAGGAACTGACAGACTCACTGGCTAAACTTGAAGAAGATTTAAAATAAAACAAAAACTGCAACAGCAAAAGCCGGCGCTTATCAGAGCACCGGCTTTTGGCTTTGCCGTCAGGCCGCAGATAGACCGGCAAGCACAGAATTGAGATGATTTTTCCGTTTCATATACAATCCGGGATCTTACTGTCATCATGTGCGGCCTGCCGACACTGTGGTGACAGCCATTATCTCCTTTTCCCATTCTTCTATTATCTCCTTGTCGCATGCAAGTACATAAAAGAATATGCCGCAGTCTTTTTCCTCAAAATACCTGCCGTAGATCCGGCCATGCATCTGTACAGGCGCAAAATCATCCGCTGCATCATATCCCGGTGAGCCGTACTGGATATAGTTCCTAAACCACTCCTGCCTTTGATGAGCTACGCCGTTTACCGTAAGATCAGCGTCTATACGCTGCCACCCATCATATCCGGCCAGCGGATACCTTTTCCCTTTTTCCCCTGAAACAGGCGTTTCAGACCATTTAAACACTTCATCCTCCACTTCCATGCCCATATCTCTGAGCACCAGATGAGTCATGTCATATTCCGGAACGAGGACTGCCTGCTGCCTGTCGATCAGTCCATTGTCATCAAATCCAAAATCACCGCTGACACAATAAGCCCCGTAAAAAGCATTATAATACCGGGAATCTGTATCATAAATCCGGCTGCAGCCTTTCATCAGGTCAAATTCGGGAAAATTATACATGATGCTGAGCCGTACGGAAGGATCACCGCAAAACCGTCTGAAACCGCTGTCCCCATTAAAAGTCATCACAAAGGGATACCATCCTCCGGCAGAAGGTATCTCTATACTGATGCCCCTATCTGCCATCAGGCTGTCTTTTTCTTCAAAATGACTGTATATGCCCATTGCGCCAAGGCTCAGGCAGTAAGGTGCCAGCGGTGATACGGCAAATATGCCTATCGCCAGCAGGATCAATATCATCTTTTTGGTTTTCTTTTTCATATGCTTTGCAAGTTCTCCCATTGACACGGTTCATCATATGCCGATATAATCATTATAATGGAGGTTATGATATGAATCTATGCGTTTTTGGCGCCAGCAGCGATGATATAGACAGCGATTATATAACTGCAGTCCGCAGACTGGGCCAGGCCATGGCCGCCCGCGGCCATACCCTTATATTCGGAGGCGGCGCTACAGGCCTTATGGGCGCTGTTGTGAACGGAGCCAGTGAATGCAACGGCCATGTGATCGTCATTGCGCCGAGATTTTTTGACAAACCCGGAATCTTATACGACCGCTGCAATGAATTTATATTTACCGACACCATGAGGGAGCGCAAACAGATGATGGAAGAAAAAGCCGATGCGTTTATCATGGTGCCCGGAGGTATCGGCACTTTTGAAGAATTCTTTGAAGTACTTGTCCTGAAGCAACTGGACCAGCTCATAAAGCCCATCGCGGTTTTTAATGTAAAGGGATACTATGACAGCTTCTGCCGTATGATGGATAACGCAGAAAGCCAGGGTTTTATGAGCCATTGGTGCCGCAGCTTATACGGCGTATTTTCAGAAGCCGGAGAGCTTCTTGACTATATTGAAAAAGGAGGCATTTCAGATGAGATTAGCCATCACGGGCAGGCTTGAGCAGTGGCCTGAGCAAAAGCCTTTTGACAAAAGAAAACATGTTCCGCTGCAATTCATTGAAATTTCGGACACTCTCGGTGTGACCCTCATACCTGCCCTTTCTCCGGAAAAGACTGCAGATGACATTGCAGGTATCTGCGACGGGCTCATCCTTTCCGGGACCCTCAATGACATACATCCGTCCTATTACGGAGAGGAGCCTGCACCCGGACTGAAATATGAGATTGACGAATATGCAGGCGACAGGTCCCTTATACTGGCTTTTTCTGCGGAAAACAAACCTATACTGGGCATATGCGGCGGGCTCCAGTCCATAAATGTCACCTTTGGAGGTACTCTCTATCAGCACATAGATGGGCATTTTCTCAATGACAGGGGCCACCGTGCCACAGTTTCCGACGGTTCTTTTCTTGCAGAGGTATATGGCGCCGGAGAGATCAGCGTCAATTCTTTTCACCATCAGGTCGTAAAGGATAAGGCGCCCGGCTTTGCCGTGACCGCCGTAAGCAGTGACGGTATCATAGAAGCCATAGAACGGGACAACATCATCGGAGTCCAGTGGCACCCGGAAGCTGCCATGGATATGGATTTTTTCAGGGCTTTTGTTGACAGGTTCATCGTCAAAAAATAACGGGCACACATAGATGCCCGTTTTTTTATGTCTGCTTTGGCAGCATATCACCGGCTGCCCGACAGCAGATCCTCGACCACACCTTTTGCAATGAGCAGCCCGGCTGCCGCAGGCACAAAGCTAATGGTTGCAGGCGTACCTCTGTATGAAAGTTTAGGCACCTCTTCCGAGTACACGGTCTTGACATGCCCTACGCCGTATCGTCTCAGTTCTCTGCGCATGGCCCTTGCCAAAGGGCAGATCCTGGTGTCCCATATATCCGCTATCCTGAATGCCGACGGATCCATCTTGTTGCCTGTGCCCATTGATGAGATCACCGGCACGCCTGCTTCTGCAGCCTTGACGATTATGCTGACTTTTGCCTCCACATCATCCACTGCATCCACTATATAATCAAAACCTGAAAAATCAAATTCCCCATTATTTTCCGGCCTGTAAAAGCAATGACGGGGCCTCACCCTGACATCTGGATTTATGTCAAGCATCCTTTCAGCTGCCACATCGGTCTTTGGCCTGCCAATGGTACTGTGCATGGCGATGAGCTGCCTGTTTATATTGGCCACATCCACAATATCCCCGTCAACCAGTTCAAACTCTCCTATACCGGCTCTGACAAGGGCTTCGCAGACATAACTGCCGACTCCTCCTATACCAAATACAAGTATTTTGGATGCGGCAAGCCGGTCAAGCCCGTCATCTCCGATGAGAGCCCTCGTCCTGGTAAATTCTTCACCTTTTATCATCTTCCTCTTTTCTTTCCTTCATCAATATGCCTATGACCGAATATATGGTCTCGCTTCCGTAGCCGAGGCCCATGAGCCTCCTGCCGACTTTTGCCAGAAAGTTTTTATCTGCATATCTGCCGCTTTCTTCATGGTTTTTCAGCATTTTCCTGCCTTCGGACAATGCTCTGTCCTTTTCCGTCATGATCTCCTCAAGAAGCTGCTGGTATTCTTCGTTATCTTCAGAAAGATAGCTGTCAATACTTTTCCTGATAATGCTCCTGTCAACCTTTTTCCTCATGAGTTCCTGCTCTATGCGCCGTCTGCCCCGGCCTTTCAGACAGGCTTCCCGAAAATACATCCGGCAATACCGGACATCATCCACATATCTGTATTCTCTCAGGAATCCGATGGCATCCGCAATATCTGCTTCCTCAAATTCCTTTCGCCGCAGATAATCAGCCACCTGCCCTTCCGTTCTCATGCGCATGGCCACATATCTCAGAGCTGTATTCCTGCATTTCTCAGAACTCATATGTTTCGCCGGCTTTGGCTATGATACAGCCTTCTCCCATCTTTTCCCGGAACATCATGATCGCTTCCATGCCTGTGCAGTGGACAGGAAGCACATATCCTATCTTCATTTCTGCCATAGCCTCTACAACTTCGCGCTTCTTGTGCTCAGGAAGAGAATACAGATGCATTCCGGCTGTAACGCTCCTGATAGGCATGCCGGGATATTCTTCCCTTACCCGATGTAAAATCGCCATGATACCTGTGTGGGCGCATCCGGAGAATACATGGAGAGCCCCGGTTTCCTTTATCACCAATACCTGCTCATGGTCCATGGGGTCGGGACGGAATTCTTTCTTATCGGCGTCCACCGGGATGTAGAAATTTTCTGTCATCGGGAACTCGTCCAGCGGTTTTATGTCGCCTATCAAGGCGATATTTTCATCTATCTCGGTCACATGGTCGGTGAATACCAGCCTGTCCGCCAGCCTATCCTTCAGTTCCTGACTCCAGAGGATACCACAGTTGTAGTCATCCATATTACCGTTGTCATCGGTCCCGTAAAATTCCTGAAGAGCGCTGCGATGGATATAGACCGGGGCCTTGCCGTTTATTTCCGCAAAAGCCTCCATTCCGCCTGTGTGATCGTAATGGCCGTGACTGATCACTGCAAGATCGGCTTCCGAAAGGTCTATCCTGAGTTTTTTGGCATTGCGGACAAACATTGACGAGGCGCCCAGGTCAAAAAGGACCTTTTTCTCTCCTGTCTCAATGTAAACGGACAGTCCCCATTCAGCCAGACATTTTGGATTTTCCGTGATATTGTCGGATAAAAAAGTTATCTTCATTTTACCAGTCCTCCCTGATATTTAAAACGGAAACAGGGCCGCCGGTGCAGACGGCGCATTTTATATCTCGCTCTGCTGTTTTCAGTTCCACCGGCACCATCACCACGCCGCCGGGAAGTTCTCCCACCGGTTTTCCATTGCGGATAAAATCCGGACACTCTCCGAAAAAGCCCTCTCCGGTAAATTTTCCGTATGCCTCACGCCTTACCCATATGTCAAAAAAGCCGTCAATGCCCTTTTCGCTTACATATTGCTGTTCTGTCTCCGAAAAAAAACGGCCTGCAATCTTTTTATAACCGCACGGCCTGATATACTGGATATCCAAGCCGCAACAAGACCGGCCGACAAGGCAGGCCCATATGTTCCGGCTATGGCTTATATTAAAATATATGTCAGAATCTTTAAAAAAGGGTTTGCCCTTTTCCGTTCTCAAAAGGCTCAGGGCTTCGGCCCTTTCCCGTGGAATGCCGTATGCGGCAACAGCCCTGCACAGGAGGCTGTTGGAAAAACCTGCGTGCCTTTCGGCAGCCGGATCAAAGTCCCTGCGTATGAACAAGTCAAAATCATTTGGCATCTTCGTTTTCTTTCAGCCGCTCAAGTACCCGTCTGTAACCATCAGCTCCATATACCAGGCATTTGTTTATCCTGCTTATGGTCGCCGTGGACGCCTTGGTCAGAGCTTCTATCTCAGCATATGTTCTTTTTTCGGAAAGCAGCTTGGCCACCTGGAGTCTCTGTGCTATGGCATGTATCTCATTTATTGTGCAGATATCTTCAAAAAAACGGTAACAATCTTCCTGGTCCCTGAGGGTAAGTATAGCCTCAAACAGTTCATCTATATCCTGATTTTTCAGTCTTGATTCGTATGACATGGCGTGCGCTCCTTTCTTGCTAAAATTATATCATTGCCCAGGTTGTTCGTCAATTTGTATTTCTGCTGCAAGAAACTGAAGACGCATATTGCCCTGCCACTGATGGCACTCGATATTTCCGACCATGTTCACATCTTCTTTTTCCAGCTTTGTAAAATCGTACTTTTTTGCATTATTGAAAAGAACGCACTCCAGCTTGGCTGATCTGCCTACGGCAGCATAAAACCTCACATGCTGGCCATCGGAGCCCATATACCTTACATTGCTGATATGCACCGGACGGCATTCGATCAGCGGTCTTGGATTCTTATTGCCAAATGGAGCGAGCATTTCCATCTGCTGTGCCAGCTCAACAGACATCTGTCCGGGAGAAAGTTCCATATCTATATCAAACTTTCTTTCAAACACCCGGCTATTCTCAGCTTTTATCTTTTGCATCTGCTGAGAAACTCCCTCTTTGAGCAGAGGCAAGTCCTCTTTTTTCATGGAAAAGCCGCAGGCTCCTGCATGACCGCCGAACTTTACAAAAAGGTGTTCCTGGGTTTTGAGCACTTTGTAAAGATCCACTCCCTCAATACTGCGGCCCGTACCTTTGAGGAGGCTGTCGCCGTCTCCTGTTGGACTCAATATCACCGTTGGCCTGTAGAAAGCATCCTTGATCTTTCCCGCCACGATACCGGCTATGCCCTCATGGTTCCCGTCAGACTCCAGGATCATAAAATCATCGGGAGCATCTTTATCCACAGCCTTTTTCAGTTCTTCAAAAAGTTCATTCTGCAGTTTCCGTCTCTGGATGTTCTTTTGGAGGATATCTGACACTATCATATCCATTTCTTCATCTGGACATCTGCCAAGCAGGAGTTCCACTGCCTGCGAAGCGTCCTCTATCCTCCCGGAGGCATTCAGATGCGGCACGATCACGAAGCTGATATTTCCGGATGAGATCGAGCCTGCTTTCAGGGAAGTACCCTCTATGAGCTTTTTCAGTCCCGGCCTTGGGCACATGTTTATCACTTTCAGTCCGTATTTTGTTATGGTCCTGTTTTCATCCAGCAGAGGCATTATATCCCCAACTGTACCTATGGCGGCCAGGTCAAGGACCTCTGTCAGAGTGTGCTTCGGCAGGCCTGCTTTTTTTTGCAGGCCCTGAGCGACCTTGAAAGCTACTCCGCAGCCTGCCAGTTCTCTGAAAGGATAGCTGCTGTCCGGGCGCTTGGGGTTTATCAGCAGACAGTCTGCCATCTTGTCTGTAATATTATGATGGTCGATCACCAGTATCTTCATGCCCAGCTTCTTGGCATACTCCGCTTCTTCGTAGGAAACGCTCCCACAGTCTACTGTTATTATCATATCACAGCCGCCTGCTGCTATCTGCTCTACAGCTTCCATGTTCAGGCCATATCCCTCTTCAAACCGGGATGGTATGTAGTATGACAGATTTTCCCATGATGTAAGATGAGAAAGCATCGTCATCATCAGCACAGTAGATGTTATACCGTCAGCATCGTAATCTCCATACACACAGATCTTGGAGCCTTTGCCTGTTTCAGATAAAATCAAATCCACTCCTGCCTCCATATCGGGAAGCAGGAATGGATCGTAAGTTTTTCTCGGTTTATCTGACAGGAATTCAACGATGTCAGCTTCGGCACATATTCCTCTTTTGTTCAAGATTTTCTTTACTATAGGATCAAGTTTCATATTCAGCTTATATAGTTAAGCGGGTCTACAAGGGTTCCGCCCTCTCGTACTTCAAAATGCAGATGAGGTCCCGAAGACACGCCGCTGCTGCCTACAAGGCCGATCACCTGTCCGGCCTGCACCGTATCTCCTACGGATACCTTCTGCGAACCTATTATCATATGACCGTAAAGGCTTGTTATGCCGCCTCCGTGGTCGATTATTATACACTGTCCATATCCGCCGTACTTCTGGGAAAGTATCACAGTACCGGATGCTGCCGCCAGGACATTGGTCCCGGAAGAAGCGGCTATATCTATTCCGGAATGGTATTTCCATGTTCCGTAAACCGGATGTATCCTCCATCCGAAATATGATGTCAGGTAATGACTGGCAGGAGCAGGCCATACCCATGAACCTCCGCCCACATAGTCACTGCCTGTGTCTATCATATCCTGTATCTGCTGGTTAAGATCTTCTGCCTGAGCCAGCAGTTCGTCCTCTTTAGCTTCCAGTTCAGCTTTGAGAGAATCCAGCTCCGCCACCTGGCTTTCCAGTTCGGCGCGTTTCTGGTCAAGGTCGGCCTTGTCCTGCTGGAGCTCCGCTCTCAGATCCTCCAGTTCCTCATGCTCTTTCTGGAGGGTTTCCAAAACCTCCATATCGTTTTTGTATATCCGCTGTATAAGGTCAAGATTGGAAATGAATTCTGAAATGCTGTTTGACCCAAGGAGCACATCTATGAAACCTACGGATCCGTTTTTATACATGACCCGAAGTCTTTCATTGAGCCCGTCCTCACGGCTGCGCATTTCTTCTTCCTTCTGGGCTATCTCATTTTCGGTGGCAACGATCTTGCTGTTTGCCTCAGCCACCTCTGCATCCAGCGCATCAACCTGAGGCTGCAGTGTCTCTATCTGATCCATGACTTCCGAAAGCCTCTGGCTCACTTCGTCTCTTTCGTTTTCCACGCTGGCAAGATCCTCTTCCAGTTCGCTCTGAGATGATGCAAATGCCATCCCGGATACAGAAAATGTGAATATCAGGATTGCTGCCAGTCCTAAGCAAATACCTTTCTTTTTCATCTTATCTCCTCCGTTATGCATCAAGGAACTTCCTCATGGAAATTATACTTCCCCACGCTCCTATGCTGGCCCCAAGTACCAGGAATATGATAAGCATGTTTACTATCATATATCCCGCCGAGATCAGCGGAGCTGAAACAATGGCTATGACCTGATTACCTATGAGGTTGATGACATTGCCATAGAGAAGCCCCATGAGCACTGTCGCCACAAGGGCAGCAAACACCCCGATGATGACGCCTTCCGTCATGAACGGTCCCCTGATGAACCAGTTGGTGGCGCCTACATATTTCATTATCCTGATTTCCCTTGATCGTGCGAAAACGGTGAGTTTGATGGTATTGGAGACGACCACTATACACACCACTATGAGGAACGCCATGACCACAATGGCTCCGATCTGCAGTCCCCGTGTCACTGAAGTCAGTTTTTCCACCGTCTCCCTGTAGTACTGTATATCCTCTACTCCGTCCAATGAGCCTGCATATTCCGATACGGCAGAAGCGTCATCTATGTTTTCAACGCCTATGAGTATGGAAGCAGGCAGAGGGTTTTCTCCGAGGGAATCAAGCAGATATCCGCTTTCCCCCCATCTTTCCTTCATTATGTCAAGGGCTTCCTCTTTTGTCCTGTATGTGACGCTGCTGACGCCCTCGTAGTTTTCTATATCGGCCATAAGCTGCTGCGCCTGTTCCTGTGTCACCTCATCCTCAAGGAAAACCTCCACCTGGTCATAATCCTGTCTTACAACTTCGGTAAACAGGTTAAGGTTAACAAGTATGCAAAAGAAGATCCCCAAAATAAAAAGCATCGCCACTATGGAAAATATAGATGCAAGGCTCATTCCGCGGTTCCTGAGGATCTGGGTAAAACCCTGCTTGATATTGTAAAAAAGACTATTCAAGGGTATTCACCCCCTCTTTGAAGCCGTAAACGCCTTCTTCATCTCTTATGATCTTTCCTTTTTCTATGGCTATGACTCGCTTTTTCATCCTGTCTACTATATCCTTGGCATGTGTCACCATAACTATAGTAGTTCCTCTCATGTTTATCTGTTCAAGAAGGTCCATTATCTCCGCTGCTGTTATCGGGTCCAAATTTCCTGTGGGCTCATCGGCAATGAGTACAGTCGGGTTATTTATGATGGCCCTTGCTATGGCCACTCTCTGCTGCTCACCGGCTGAAAGCTCATCAGGATATTTGTGGGCCTTGTCTGTTATGCCCACCAGACTCAGCACCTGAGGGACCTGTTTCCTTATCTGTCTCTTGCTCTTGTGCAGGACTTCCATGGCGAAAGCCACATTTTCAAACACTGTCTTTTTCGGGAGCAGGCGGAAATCCTGAAATACAGTCCCGATCTTTCTCCTGAGTTCCGGGACTTCCCTGTTGCTCAAAGTAGTTACTTCTTTATCATCAACTATTATGCTTCCTTCGTCAGCATCTATCTCTTTAAGTATAAGCTTGATAAAAGTGGATTTTCCGGCTCCGCTGGGGCCTACCAGAAAAACAAAATCGCCTTTTGCAATGTCGACACTCACATCATCCAGCCCTATATTCGTACGGTAAGTTTTGGTCACATGGCTAAAAGTAATCATGTTTACCTCCGTTTGTGCTTTTTCTACAAATTCATTATAATTATACTACATTTTGACATTAAATGAAATAGAAAATCATGGCAGAAAATGTGTAGATACTGTGATATGCCGCGAAGTCTGTCAATCTTTCCCCCTTATCAGTACAGACCAAGGATATGCTCTGCCATGGAATCGAAGATCTCCATGTTTGCAGGTCCTATGTTCCCGGTGTTTCCTGCCTGCAACCCATTGACCTTATGAAAAGGCTGCAGACAGAGTTCTGATGACAGGATATTTTCAAAAGGTTCGTTTTCTATGCAGTAATCAGCTCTGATCCCAAGATATCTTTCCGCCTGCCTTGCGGCCTTTTCATATGGCTTGTCCATAACTCTGTTCATGACCCAGAGCATTCTGTTTCCAAAGCGCTCCCGGCATATTTCCTTTTGAGGGACGGATGCCACGACACGGCTTGGTAGCACATCAAAGACAAAGATGACCAGATCCGGCTCATAGGCCGCTCCGGATGCACCGGGGCTGTCCCACAGCACAAATCTTCCGGCCACATCCTCCGGAGACAAAAAAACACCTGCCGGCGACATATCCGTTCGCACCGCCCAGTTCACATTGCCATACAGGTTCAGTCTGTTGGACGGATCTTTGCCCTCTCTTTTGACTGCGAACATATCGGAAAATCTTCCGGCAGATATATGCCTGTCTAGGGACAGTTCATAATATGGCAGGCTGTGTCCGCTTCCCCCTGGCCCGTCATCGTGGGAAACACCTTCAAGATATGCGATCCCTTTTTTCTCCCCTTCGGGCCGCCGTCCCATGGCAAAGGCCAGTCCGGCGGCCACAAATGTGGCCCCGCACCCCCGGCAGCCTCCTATGATATATATTTTCTTCTTTTCCATTTTATGTAAATCGTATCACGAATGGAAATAAATGTCAATCATGCCGACAGGAAATTTTTTGCCGTATATCCTTACGGATATGTATTTTCCCGGAGACTTTGTCACTCTGCATATTTAACGACCAGTTCCACTGTATCAGGCAGTGATGTAAGTTCGGTCTTTGCCACCACATAAGGATAAGTGACTATCTGTGATACTGCCGTACCCTCCGATGGATCGGTGAACTTTGCATATACCTTCATATTATTGCCGCCATCTGTCTTTTCAACGGCAATATTTTCAATGGATGCCTCGTAACCGGCTGTAGGTTTTTCACCTCTTGTGACAATGACATATACTTTGCCGTCGATGAGACAGCCAAGGGCCCGCTCAAGTTCCCTGTATTCGGGTATCACCTCAGTCTCTACGGACTTTGGCAGCTGATCCTTTGAAAGCTGTGTAAAATCCACCTGCCGTTCTCCGACTAAGCCTTGGCCGAAAATCAGCCACAAGGCTGCCGCAAGCAGTATGATGGTCCCGGCTATGAGAAGTGCCTTGCGTGAAGGCATTTTCAGTTTCTTTTTTTTCGCGTCATCGGTCATACAAAAAACTCCCTTCGCTCATAAAGTTTCATAACATATTATGAGACCGAAGGGAGTCTTATTCTTATTTTGCCTTTATATGCCCGCTGCCGTCACTGGTCATTCTGACATCAGCCCCATGGCAGCCTTCTCTATATCGGAAGAAGTCATATGGTATTTTTCAAGAAGTTCCTGAGGTTTGCCTGATTCTCCGAAGGTATCCTGCTGTCCTACCATGGCTATCTTTACAGGGCAGCGCCTAGAAAGGACTTCAGCAACAGCGCCTCCAAGGCCTCCTATCACTGAGTGTTCTTCAGCAGTCACCACAGGACCTGTCTTTGCCGCTTCCATCAAAATATCCTCATCCATAGGCTTGATGGTGTGCATATCGATGACTCCTGCATCAATGCCCGTTGCGGCCAGTCTTTCTGCTGCTTCCAAAGCGGCGCTGACCATTATACCGGTTGCAACGATGGTCATGTCCTTTCCTCTCCGGAGCCAGCTGCCTTTTCCCAGCTTTATCATGCCGGCATCATCATACAGCACCGGCACTGCCGCCCGTCCCAATCTCACATAACATGGGCCTTCCATGGCGATCACCTGTTTCATAAGTTCCTCACATGAAACCGCATCGCATGGGTTGACCACGGTCATTCCCGGTATGGTCCTCATCAGGGCTATATCTTCAAAGGTCTGGTGACTGGCGCCGTCCTCTCCCACCGTTATGCCTGCATGGGTTGCGCATATCTTTACATTTGCATGGGTATAACCGATGGAATTTCTTATTATCTCAAAAGCCCGCCCGGCTGCAAACATGGCAAAAGTGCTGGCGCACACCGTCTTACCCGACAGAGCGATGCCGCAGGCGGCTGCATACAGATCCTGTTCGGCTATTCCCATGTTGAAAAACCTGTCAGGAAACTCTTTGGCAAATTCCGCAGTCATGGTCGACTTGGAAAGGTCAGCATCCATGACTATAAGATCTTCATTGGTCTTTCCTATTTCTACCAGGGCTTTTCCGTAAGCCTGTCTTGTCGCTTTTTTATCGGCCATTATCTGTCACCCCCTGCCTGTTTTTCTGCTTCCTCAAGTTCGCTTATAGCCTGCTGCGCCTGCTGGTCGTCAGGAGCCTTGCCATGCCATCCGGCCTGATCTTCCATGAATGATACACCGCGTCCCTTGTGAGTCTTTGCGATGATCGCCGTCGGCTTCCCCTTGCACTCTCTGGCCTGTTTAAAAGCCTCAAAGATCTGTTCAAAACTATGTCCGTCTATGGTCAGCACATTGAACCCAAAGGCTTTAAATTTCTCATCTACCGGACTGACAGTCATGACATCATCATTTCGTCCGTCTATCTGAAGTCCGTTCCAGTCAACGATGACGCACAGGTTGTCCAGCTTATAGTGAGCCGATGCCATTGCAGCCTCCCATATGAGTCCTTCCTGCAGCTCTCCGTCGCCCAGGAGCGTATATATCCTTCCCGGATCATTATCTATCTTGTTGGCTATGGCCATTCCGACACAGACGGCAAAGCCCTGTCCCAGCGAACCCGTAGACATTTCTATCCCAGGCAGCTTATGCATGTTGGGATGGCCCTGGAGCCGGCTGCCCAGTTTTCGCAGTGTGGTCAGTTCTTCCTTTGGAAAATATCCTTTTTCCGCCAGAGCCGCATACTGGACAGGAGCAGCATGTCCTTTGGAAAGTACAAATTTGTCTCTGCCTTTCATCTGCGGGTTTTTCGGATCAATGTTCATCTCACCGAAATAAAGGGCTGTGACTATATCGGCTGCAGAAAGCGAACCGCCCGGATGCCCTGAACCGGCGCTATGTACTTCTTCTATCACATCCATCCTTATACGGGATGCGATCTTCTTATATTCTATGTGCTCCATATGCTCCTCCTGTTGTATAAGATATATTGGCAAAGGAGACCCGCCCGGTCCAAAAAGCGGGCCTCCACATTCTGCTACTCCTATTTTAACGGTTTTGAGGCAAATTGGCAATTCCCAAACTTACACTCAGCGCTTTTTCCACATCTGGAAGCTGGTTTTCGCTGAGAGCGCCGATCTTTTCCTTTAGCCGCTGTTTATCTATGGTCCTCAGCTGTTCCAGAAGAACCACCGAGTCCTTGCTGAGTCCGCCCTGTGTGGCCTGAAGCTGCACATGTGTAGGGAGCTTCGCTTTTCCTGTCTGTGAAGTGACGGCAGCCACGATGATGGTTGGGCTGTATTTATTTCCTACATCGTTCTGTACGACCAGTACAGGCCTTACTCCCCCTTGTTCAGAGCCTACTACAGGACTTAGATCAGCAAAAAACAGATCCCCCTTTTTCACTATCAAGTCCAACACTCCTTTTGATCTGATCTTTTCTTTTGATGTGGATGTCAGCCTGAAATCTTTTTAAGTGCGAGAGCCGTATGGTAGGCTATATCTCCGGCGATAAGTCCGTATTCCCCCATGGACTCCGCCGCCAGGTCCCCGGCCATGCCGTGTATGAATACTCCGCATATGGCTGCCTCAGCAGCGGTGATCCGCTGTCCCGAAGGCTTTTTCTGGCCTGCCAGTGAGGTTATGATCCCTGTAAGGACATCTCCTGACCCGGCTGTTGCCATCCCAGGGTTACCTGTAGTATTAGTATATGCTCCATCGTCGTTTAAGGCTACTAAAGTTCCATGTCCTTTAAGTATGGTTATGGCTCCTGTTTTTTGCCGGAGGTCCTTTGCCATCTTGTGCCGCTCAGTTTCAGTCATGGCCGTTTGCATACCGGCATTCTCAGTCATGGCTGCCTGCCTGCTTTCCATACTCCCGTCCCGCCTCAGAAGCCTTTTGGCCTCTCCGGCATGGGGAGTGATCACTGTGGTTCCGGGCTTCCGCTGCCGCAGTTTTTCAAAAAGATCCCTGTGTGCGATGATATTCAGAGCATCTGCATCCAGCACCAACGGGCCGCCGAAATTTTCAATGAGATATAAGACGGACCGCACGCTTTCTTCTCCTTCCCCCATTCCGGGACCTGCCGCCGCCGCGTCAAAACGGCCCAGGTCGATTTTAGTGAAGTCGCGTGAGAGGCATGTGGCTTCTGGTATGCCTGTCTGCACTATGGGAAATATTTCGTCCGGTATGGCCATCTGTACAAGCCCGCTCCCCGCTCTCAGGGCTGCTGTGGCAGAAAGGACTGCAGCTCCGGCCATCCCTCTGGAGCCTGCGGCTATCAATATCCGTCCGCAGTCTCCCTTATGTATTTCCCTATTGCGCTTCCCGATAATAGTTTTGACCAGATCTTCGGTAATCATACTTGTTGTCATGATGATTTTTCTCCCCTTTCCATCGGATTTCCGCAGAATACTGCTGATGTCCTTTTGGACGGCGGTCCTGCTCCGTTGCAGGCTCATCTGTCGGCGGAGCCGGCCCGCCTGCCGGGTTTTCCTGCCTGCCAAGCTGCTCCGCCTGCAATGCCGCCTGACGGATCATTGGTCTTACAGGGAAAATATCTAAGGACCGCTTTTCATGCAAAAAGTCAGAAAAGAGTTTCTTTTTCTGACTTTTAGTATAACCATTTTTGAATATTTACATAGGGATCACAGACCAAGGAACAATGACGCCATCAGAAAATAGATGGACAATGCCACAGCATCTGAGATTGACGATATGGCCGGATTGGCAATGAGTGCCGGGTCCAGGTTTATCTTCTTTACCAGCAGCGGGATCATGCTCCCTATGATCTTTGCAAAGACCACGATCACCAGCATCGCACTGCAAACCGTCAGAGCTATCATCACTCCGTAGCCGTCGAATATGCATATCCTCGCAAAATTAAATGCGCTGAGTATGACGCCTACGATAAGGCCTATCCTAACTTCCTTCCAGAGTACCTTTGCTGCATCGGAAGGTTCTACCTCACCCATGGCAAGACCTCTGATTATAAGTGTGGCGGCCTGAGATCCGGTATTTCCTCCTGTGCCCATGAGCATGGGCATATAGGCCACAAGGCAGATGACCTCCGAAAGCCTGTTTTCGAAACTGGTAACTATCATGCCTGTAAAGACATATGCCACCATGAGTATGAGCAGCCACGGCAGCCTGTTCTTGGCGTGCTGCCATACAGAAACATCCAGATAGTCTTTATCTGAGTCTTCCCAGTCGATGATACCTGCCATACGTTCGATATCCTCAGTATTTTCATCATCTATTACTTCCAGGATATCATCCATGGTGATTATGCCTACCAGCCTGTGTTCGTTATCTACAACCGGTATCGCTAAAAAGCCGTATTTTTTGAACAGTTCCGCTACATCTTCCTGGTCTTCATAGACATTTACGCATACATAATCAGTATGCATTATCTCTTTTATCCTGATATTATCATCCGTGACCACCAGCGTGCTCAGGGAAACTATCCCGATCAGCTTGCGCCCGGTATCCTTTACATAACAGGTATATATCGTTTCGGCATCCATGCCTTCTTTTTTGATATAAGCCATCGCCTCGCCAACAGTCATGTTCTTTTGCAGGCTTATGTAATCAGGCGTCATCAGGCTTCCGGCACAGGTATCCGGATAATTTAAAAATGTATTGATGAGCTTCCGCTCGTCTTTGGGTGTCTTTTCCAGTATCTTGTCCACAAGATTTGCCGGCAGTTCTTCCAGCACATCTATCTTATCGTCAAAGTCAAGCTGCTGTACGATGTAACTGAGCTCTGCATCTGTAATGCCGTCCACTATCTTCAGCTGGTCATCTGACGGAAGATAGGCAAAGACCTCTACAGAAACATCTTTCGGAAGCAGCCTGTAGATAACGATGGTAGATTCGAGGATGTCGGTATCTTCCAGCATTTCCTCGAACATTTCGGCAATGTCCGGTTCGTTGTATTTTAGCAGTTCATCTCTTGCCTGAAAATACTTTTTTTCATCGATCAAGCCTAATATCTTCTGGAGGGATTCTTCCATTTCCACATCAGGCTGTAATGTCTTTATCGGTTCCATTGTGATTTCCTCCTTTCATATCCCGCCCTGCCGGGGCAGAAGAGAAATCACGGATTTATTTCTGTTCCATCGGAGCAAAGCGGTTATTTATTCTTGTCATCTTACTTTTCCCGTCGGGAACGGTATCCATACTTTGTCTCCTTTCCTTTCACCGTCTCTGCGGTATAAATAATGCCCAGACCCTCTCTCAGGACCATGTGATCCACCGGGTCCAAACTCGCCGGGGCGCCTTTTTTACGCCTCTTTTAACTTATATATTATAGCTTATCTCAGTAAACTTTTGCAAGGTTAATGTGACTTGCGGCAGAAAATTTTTACAGCATCTGATGTTTTCTTGCCTGTGACATCACATTGTGAAGATATACATATCTGTCCCCTGGGAGGCGGACAAGGCAAACCGTATTTCTGTCATCCGGCGTCCAAAAAACTCTGCAGGAAAAACATCGGCGAAAAACATCACCAAAAGTCATGCAATTTTCCTTTGACTTTCGTCCTCACATTGTGTATAATATTTATCTGTAAATAGCACCATCATTTTGCGCCATTAGCTCAATTGGATAGAGTGCCTGACTACGAATCAGAAGGTTGGGGGTTCGAGTCCCTCATGGCGCACCACCAGAACAGGGATGTCGAAAGACATCCCTGTTCTGATATGAGGATCCTGATCTGCGGGATATTTCCCCCGGTTGTCTCATACCTGATGCTCCGTGATCCAATCTGTCATTTCTTCCCATGAAAGATTGCCGCAAGCCGCCTGCAATATCATGTCCGACAGCTCTTTCTGTGCATATTCCAGCCATACACCGTTTACTGCCAGAAAAACAAGCATGGCATGGGCTCCTATCCGTTTGTTGCCATCCACAAAGGCATGGTTTTGCACCAATCCATACCCAAGTCTTGCGCCTTTCTGCTGCAATGACGGAAAAGCTTCATCCCCGCAAAAGCTCTGAAAGGGAACGCTCAGAGCCGAATCCAGAAGTTCTTTGTCTCTTATTCCGGCAGTTCTCCCTGTCTGCCCTGTTATCTCCTCATACATCATCAAAATCTGCTCATATGTCAGCTTTTTCATTTGGCCAGTTCCTCATAGGCTTCTTTGTTTTTTTCCATCAGCTGGGCGGATATAAATGATACCTCTTCATCAGATGCTTCCTGTATTTTTTCATCTGAGGCAGATATTTTTTTCTCATCTGCGTCTGTCATCTTCATCTTCATTTCCTTTCTGAACGCTTTCATAAATATCATAGCCACTATCATGGCCGTTAAATCGGCCATCGGCGTGGCCCATATGATCCCGTCAAGACCAGCCAGCCTGTTCATTATGAACATCAGAGGTATGTCCAGCCCTCCCTTTCTGAGCACTGAAAGGATCAGCGGCTGTACCTTATGCCCCATGGACTGAAATACTGCAATGGTAGTCAATGTGACCGCAATACATGGCCCGGTCAGACAGATGACTTTCTGGAAAAACTGCCCATGCTCCACAGTCAGCGGATCATCAATAAATGCTCTGACTATTGGAGCGGCACATGTGAACAGCAGTACAGAAAGGGCCGTAAGGACACCGAGACAGATCACAAATGTCGTCCTTATGGTGGCAGACATCCGTCTGTTGTCGCCGCTTGCATAATTATATGCTATAAGCGGCAGAACACCCTGGGATATGCCCGTAGCAACAGCAAAAGATACATTGTCCACTTTCTTTGCCACTCCCACAGCTGCAACAGCGGCACTGCCGTAAGAAGACATCAGTACATTTATCGTGATATTTGAAAGCACCCCCATCAGGTTCATCATGCAGCTTGGCAGTCCCACAAGCAGCACATCTGCAGGGATCCGCTGTTTTAAAGTAAAGTTCCTGATATCAAGGCTTATTACGGAAAAGGACCGTCTCCTGTTTATCAAAATGATAAAATATCCCATGGCGATGATATTTGAGATCATCGTTGCCACGGCCGCACCAGTAGTTTCCATTCCGAGGAAAAATATAAATACCGGATCCAGACCTATGTTCAAGACTCCTCCTATGGCCACTCCAAAGCTGGCTTCCCGCGAGCAGCCTTCCGACCTTACCAGATGGGCAAACACCTGGTTCATGACAGTCGGAGCCGCACCGATGGTTATGGTCCAGAAAACATAGTCAGAACAGTACATATAAGTTTCTTCATCGGCGCCTATGGCCGGAAGGATCTTATCACCCAGTATCAGCAATACAAGGCCATAGGCGGCTGCCGCTCCGGCAGCTGCCCATATACTGAAAGCAGCCACATTCCTGGCCTTTTGCGGCTTGCCTACGCCAAGGCTCCTTGCGATCAGGCTTGAACCCCCGATCCCAAGCAGGTTTGCCATTCCTGTCAGAAAGATGAAAAGCGGCAGGCACAGAGAGACAGCCGCCACCTGGGCAGGATCGCCAAGCTGCCCGATAAAAAAAGTATCCGCCACATTATAGATGACTGTTATAAGCTGGCTTATCACCGTAGGAAGTATAAGGGACAGCACAGCCTTGTTCACCGGCGTATTTTCAAATAACGCCTTGTTGTTGATGTTCACCTTCCCGCCTCCTCCTTATTTATCCCGTCTATCACGCATCTTATTGCAACCCTGTAACTTTCATCTCTTGGAGTACCGATGTAGGCAAAGCCTCCTGCCTCTTCGTGGGCAACAAATCCGTGCATGACGCTCCTGAGGGTCCGCTGCCAGTGTCTTTTTTGTGTTTCATTGAGGCGATATGCCGAAAGCACCTCCATTATCGGAGCTATGGTCCTTCCTACTTCTTCTTTCCGCATAAAATCGCTCCTGGAATTTTGCAGGTTGAATACCACCTTATATAACTCATAATGTGATCTGGCAAAATCCCTGTAAGCGTCAGCGATGGCAAACAGCGCTTCATCCCGTATCTTTCCTTTGCTGGCTTTTTCTTCGGCTTCTATCATCATCGAATTGGCCCGTGCGGCTGTCTCGCTGAATATCTCATCTATGTTCACTATATGATTATATAAAGAAGCCGGCTTGACATTAAGGCTTTTTGCCAGTTCGTTGATGGAAAAGTTTGAGTAACCCTTTTCCTCTATAAGCTTAATAGCGGCATCTATGACATTTTCCCTGTTTAATCCCTGTCTCGGCATTTTTTCACCTCAAAACTAATTTCATTAGTTTTATTATAAAACTAATGAAATTAGTTTGTCAAGGGACTCAGAGGCAAGGGAGTCTCCCCCCTCAGAGGCAAGGGAGTCTCCCCCTGAAATATATATTTTTCACGATCAAGGGGGACCGGCTACACCGGAAATGGATTTTTTTCGTCTTTCAGGGGGACGCTCTCCACCTGATTTCTTCAAAACAAAACTTTTAGGGGGAATAAAAAAAGGGAGCAAGGTGCATTTCTCGCGGGATTTTTGCCATTTTGACAACTTTGCTTGTCAAAATAATCCCGCTGAAGCAGTCCTCACTCCCCCTAAAATTGCCTGAAGGCGTCATTTCGGTGTAGTCGGTCCCCCTGAATCCACTTTTTTCTCTGTTTCCGGTGTAGTGCGTTTCCGCCGGGGCCACGCCACGCCATCAGACTATATTTATATTTTTCTTTACATTAGGAAGCATTTCCATCTCCACAGCGGATTCTATATGTTCTTCCATCTCCTCCGGCGCATCTTCGTAGCGCACCAGATTGCCGCTTCCGCCTATGCAGCCTCCAACGCAGGCCATTCCTTCGATAAAGTTGTTTGGCAGGACTCCCTTGGATGCTTTCAGCAAGGCTACTTTACATTTGTCTATACCATCGCATACCACAGGGTTGTAGTCGAAATCTTCCATCTTGAGTTCCTTGAGCATCTGGCCCACAGCCGCCGCCACACCGCCTGTGGTGGCAAATATGCGGCCATAATATGAGGCCTGGTTCCAGTCAGTCCACTTGAGGGTCTTCAGGTCTATTCCCCTGCTGTCGAACAGTGCCTGCAATTCCTCAAAGGTGATGGCATAATCCACATACTGTTTAACGGTATCCTTTTTTACCTCCGCTTTCTTTGCTATGCAAGGCCCGATAAACACGATCTTGCAGTTAGGCTTGTTTTTCTTGACATGTTTGGCAAGTTCGGCCATAGGCGAAAGGTTGTGGGAAATGTGTTCCACCATCTTGGGATGTTTCGTCTCTATGTATCTTACAAAGGCAGGGCAGCATGATGAAGTAAGGAAGCCTTTTTCCTTAAGTTCCAGCCCTTCCTTGTAGGCGACCATTTCCGCCCCGACGGCAACTTCCAGCACTTCCGAAAAGCCCAGCTCTTTTATGCCGGTTATTACCTGTCCCAGAGAAGCGTAAAGGAACTGGCTCGCTATGGAAGGAGCCGCAATGGCTATCACCTTTTCATCCGCAGGTTTTTCCTCGGCGGCCTGTATTTCCTTTATGACATTGACAATGCTGGACACATCTACCGTGGCTCCAAACGGGCAATGATAGACACATGCGCCGCAGTTGATACACTGGTCGTAATCTATGGAAGCCTCGCCTCCGGGAGCCATTGAAATGGCGTTTACCTTGCATGCTCTTTCACAAGGGCGCTGGAAATTATGTATGGCGCTGTACTGGCATGCGCTGGCACATCTGCCGCATTCAACGCATTTTGACTTGTCTATGTGGGCATGCTGGTGCTCATCGATGATTATGGCGTTCCGTTTGCATGAAGCCACACAGTTGTGGGCCAGGCAGCCTCTGCACAGGTCGGTGACAACATATCCTGCTTCAGGACATTCATCACATGCAATATCTATGACCTGTACTATATGGTCGTTATTTTTGCTTCCGCCGATGGCAAGCCTGACTCTTTCGGCTACAACAGCTCTGTCCTTGTAAATGCAGCACCTCTGAGGCGGCTGGTCTTTCGGGATGACATTGTTTGCTATGGTATTGAATTCAGCAAAAGCTTCGTTTCCGTGCCATGCCTGGTAAGCCACTTCCCGCAAAACTTTGTATTTTATTTCCTGTACTTTGTTGTCAAACAGTCTCAATATTTTTTCCCCCTACATTTAATTGTTGAACCACCTTTTCTTGGTGAACAGATAACATAACGGCACAGCGTACATATATACCGCAAACGGGAGAGATGAAACATCTGTCCCCAGCAGGGCCAAAGGAACGCTGCATCCAATGGACCATGGTATAAAACAGGCGATCAGTATCACCGAGTTTTCCATATCAATGGCCAACTCTTCCCTGGTGCCGCCCCCGTCAAGATATGGCTTCTTCATTATATCACAGCACATGAGCGTGCCAATGGTCTGATTGCAGAATATCGCCGCTATACCTATGCTCATGCAGACCATGACAGCAAAACGGCCCACCTTGCTGCACGCCTTTGCCAGCTTATCCTGCAGGGAAAGGAGCATGCCTGTCCCACTGAATATGCCTGAATATGTACTGGAAATCACCAGTATCACCGCGATCTCCACCATAGAAAGCAGCCCGCCTCCGTTGAGGATCGTGCCTATGCCTTCGCTCTGAGACTCATAACCGGCTATGCATATCCTGACTGCATCAAAGACCGGCACATCCTGCACCATACAGGCAACCAATAGGCCGGTGACGATACTGGCGGTCATGGCCTTTATGACGCCCACTTTCAGGAGCGGCAGGGCTATCATGACCACAGCCGGTACAAACGACCAGAGCGAAATCGAAAATTCCTTTTCAAAGGCCGCCGTCATGGATCCGTCCACATGGCTGATAGGATTCTGCACCGAGAATATTATATATGTTATGGCAGTAATAATAAATGGCAGGACTGCCGTTTTGAACATAATCTTTACATTGTCATATATTTCCGTTCCGGTCACTCCCGCCACCATATTGGCGCTTGATGAAACCGGGGAACACCGGTCTCCGAAATAGATCCCTGACATGACCACTCCTGCAGTCACCACAGGGTCAACACCGCCGCTCCTTGCCAGCGCCATGAATATGACGCCCACTGTTCCCGCTATGCCGAAAGAAGTGCCGATGGCATAGCTGAGCAGACAGCAGAGGCCAAAAGTTATGATAAGGAATATGGGCGGCATTATGACTTTCATGCCGTAATATACAAAAACCGTTATGGTCCCGGACATGCGCCATACTGCCGTGAGTATTCCGATTATGAGCATTACTTTTATCACGACTATGGAATCCGCTATGCTTTTCCTGCTCATCACTGCCATGCTGCCAAAAGAAAAACCTCTGGCTCTCCCGGCTGCAGAGAAAGCCAAAAGCCCTATGATAAGCGGCGGTATCATAGAAAAACCTTTTATTACAGATGTAAGCATTGCGGCCACAAAGATCCCAAAAGCAATGAAAATTTCCATCGATCAATCCTTTCCGGGGGCAGGCTGCCCCGTCTTGTGGTCACATATCTTTTATCTTGAGTTCCAGCACATCTGGTCTTGAATAATGGCCGCAGCCATCGAATTCCATCCGGCTTTCCGGCACTTTTTCCATGTCCAGGTCAGCATATATGATCTCTTCCCTATCCCATACAGGTTCTGTCACATAATGGCCATACGGGTCGATGATACAGCTTCCTCCGCGGCATACTATATCGCCGAGCCTGCCGATCTCGTCTGAACAGTGCAGTTCACCAGGGTACATATCTTTTGTAAAGTACATGTCGCAGTTGATGAAGTAGCAATGTCCTTCGATGGCTATATGCCTTATGGTAGCCTGCCATTCTTCATTATCATTGGTATTTGGCGATATGTAAAGAGTCACTCCTTTGCTGTAAAGGGCAACCCTTGCCAGCGGCATGTAGCTTTCCCAGCAGATAAGGCTTCCCATCGGGCCCCATTCTGTCTGGACCACCGGAAAGAATCCCTTATCCGCATCTCCCCATACCACTCTTTCTGTCCCGGTAGGTTTGAGTTTGCGGTGGATAGCCGCAAGTTTACCATCCGGCGAAAAGAAAAGATTTGAATTGTATAATGTAGCTGAAACACTGTCACGCTCCGACACGCCTATGCTCACATACACGCCGTTTTCTCCGGCAGCTGCGGCGATCGCACCGGTCTCTTCGCCCGGCACCAGGATCGAATTGTCGTAATAAAGCTTCCAGTCTTTTCGGCCGTCTTCATTGCGGCTGCCAACGGTGAACCCGAAAGTCATCCCATAAGGATATCCCGGCACGAACAGTTCCGGAAACACTATCAGCTCTGCTCCTTTTGAAGCGGCTTCCTGTATGAGTCCTACAGCTTTGCGGATGCAGGCCGCCTTGTCAAACATGACAGGCGCAGCCTGCACCACAGCGATTTTGCAGTTTTTTTCAAGATCGTTCATCTGGTCCTCTGTATTTTGTTTAAATTTTCACTTACACATTATGATTATACCATTTTCTGCGCTTTTAAACAATGAAGAAGATGGAACAACAAATAAATATTTTTCAGCTCACGGGATGGTCCCGTCAGTCAATCTCCAGTCCTGCGGCTACGGCGGCCAGATACCTGAGATATATCCTTGCAGCCAGCAGTATGGACTCTATGTTCATCCGTTCGTTTTCCGTATGGGCAACCCTTGGCTCATCCTCAAAACGCGGTCCCCAGCTTACACAGTTGTCCATGGACTTGGCATATGTCGTCCCCAGGGTCGTGCTGAACCGGTTTTTGAGGCCGAAACTCTCATATACCCTGGCCATGGCCTGGAGAAAGTCTCTGTCCTCCGGCACCTCCAGAGGTGCATGGAAATCGAGGATGTCTGCCTTATATCCATATTCATCCGCATATTTTTCAAATGCGCTTTCGACCTTTTCCCTTGTCACTCCGAACCACAGTCTCATGTTGATGGTCAGCTCCACTCCGCCGTCTTTGAGCCTGATGATGGTCGGGACCACGGTAGTCTTGTCCAGCACATCGTTGTCTGCATATTTTGGATCATCTATGCCGAGTTTTGTTCCGTTGGGATCTCCCGCCAGAAAGTCCATGATAAACCTGACAAACCTGAAATCCATATCCTGATCGGCCGCAAGTTTTTCTATGGCATTGACCCCGTTGCCCGGCACCGAGCTGTGGCTGGCAACACCGCTGTAAATGTTCTCCTGCCTGTCTTTGAGCTTGATCGAAGCCCTGGCAGGTACGCTGTTGGGACTGTCGCCGCCTTGGAGTTCCTCTATCATGTTGACATCAGGTTCTTTGAAGAAAAGCCCGATATCGCAGTATCCCTTTTCTCTGTTTATGATCGGAAAGCTTCCGTCTGGTGAAAATCCGAATGTCGGCTGCTCAAACTCCTCTTTGAAGGTGTCCATGTCGGTCCACACGCCTTCTTCCGCAGTACCGATTATGAGCCATATGCGCTTGTTCAATGTAAGTCCCAGGTCTTTCAGCACCTTCAATGTATACAGCATCATTATGACCGGCCCCTTGTCATCAAGGGTTCCTCTTCCCCATATATAACCGTCAGCTATGCGGCCCTCAAAAGGCGGGTATTTCCACTGGGTGATGTCTCCGATCCCAACCACATCCACATGGGTGAGTATCCCTACGATCTGGTCACCCTGTCCGATCTCGACCACACCCACATCATTCTTTGAGGACTTCATGGTCTTCATGCCCATTTCACGGGCGCGGTCAAGCACATGATCCAGCGCTTTTGCGGTATGTTCCCTGTCGCCGCAGAAGCTTTCTATATTAACCAGCTTCGCTATATCGTCCAGTATATTGTCTCTGTTTTCAATGATAAAGTTATCCAACCTCTCCTTCATCTCTGCCTCCTGTGTTTATTTCCTTCCGCAATATCTGAGGGCTGTTTCCGCATAGATCTCTGCGGCTTCTTCCATCTGGTCTATATCTATGTATTCATCTACGGAATGGGCAACTTTAAGTTTTCCCGGCCCAAGCACGAGACATTTTGACTGGGTCTGGCTGGATATGAATCCTGCGTCAGTCCATGCAGGGAACGGTTCGATCACTATCTCCTTGCCCCTGTCGTTATATATATCCTTAACCGTTGTCATTATAGGATCATTTTCATCAGTCAGGAAAGGCAGATGAGGCAGCAGGTTGAGCCCGTCAAACACATCTCTGACCTGGCACTGGAATCTCGGATCTTCCCGGTGGAGTTCTTCACCCAGTTCTCTCAGTTCTTCGTACACCTGCTCTATGGTCTCCGAAGGCACCATGCGCCTGTCCAGGACTATCTTGCAGTGGTCGGGAACCGTGCTCGGCTGATCTCCTCCGCTGATGGTCCCTATGTTGATGGTCGGCGCCCCAAGTACGGGATATTCTCTGGAATCGAGCAGGGGAACATATTCATCGTAGACTTTGCTGACAAAGCGTGAGGCCATCTGTATGGCATTTATCCCCTCTTTCTGCCGTCCTCCATGGACTTTTTTGCCCTTGAAGCTCACCTCTATCCATTCAAGGCCCTTATTTCCGGGAGAAAGCCTCATGTCTGTCGGTTCTCCCACTATGACTCCGTCAGCATGAGGTCCGTTTTTTATCATGTATGCAGTGCCTTTGCCTTGTTCTTCTTCATCGGCAACTCCTGTAAAGTACAGATCTCCTTTGAGCACCGTGCCGCTCCTTTTTATGGCTGCCATGGCCGCCATCATGGCTGCGATGGGGCCTTTCATATCACAGGCTCCTCTGCCAAAGACTTTTCCATCGGATATCCTTCCGTCAAAAGCGCCTTCCATATCATAGGCAGGCACTGTATCCATATGACCTGAAAAGTTAAGGGATCTGCCGCCGCCTGCTCCCCGTATGACCGCAGTAACATTATATCTCCCCGGTTCTATCTCATATATCTGGCAAGGGATCTCCTCTTTATCAAAGAAATCCTTGATATATCTTGCGATCTCTTTTTCCTGTTCCTCCATAAAAGAAAAGCTCGGTATCTTTATCATGTCTGACAGGATACCGGCTATGTCCGTTTTTTGAAGTTCTTCTCTGATCTTTTCCATGGATGTATGCCCTCCGGGTTTTTGTTTTTATTTTATCATACATTATTTTATTTTGTAAAGGTATGTTGAGGGCTTTGTCCAAGGTTGATTTTTTATTTCATCGTCTATCTTCTTCAGGAAATCTATGGCTTTTTCAAGAGTATCCATGGAGGCGGCGTATGACATCCTGACAAATCCACGGCCGCTCTCGCCGAAAGCTTCCCCTGGTACCAGCGCAAGGCCGTATCTTCCGAGCACATATTCGCAGAATTCCGATGAATCCATGCCTGACCTTTTGATGTTCATAAATACATAAAAGGCTCCCTTTGGTACTGCGCAGCTGAAATGCTTCATGGAATTGATTTCCCTTACAAGATAGTCCCGCCGCCTCCTGAATTCCCGGCGCATCTTTTCTACAGATCCATCCTGATGTCTCAGGGCGATGGCCGCCGCATACTGTACAAAAGAAGTAGAACCGTCCGTCATATAGAAGCATAGCCTGTTTATGGGTTCCGGCAGTTCCGCCGGCGCAGCTATATACCCAACTCGCCACCCTGTCATGGCCATGCTCTTTGAAAGGCCGTTGAGAAGCAGGGTGCGTTCCTTCATTCCGGGAAATGAGGCAATGCTGATACGGGGTCTGCTTTCATCATAGACCAGTTTTTCGTATATCTCGTCGCTGAGTACCAGAAGATCGTGCTTGGCAGCCAGCCGGGACACTTCCTCAAGGTTGTCCCTGGTCAGGACTCCGCCTGTCGGATTGCTGGGAGATACGATCACCATCATCTTTGTCCTGTCGGTTATGAGGCTTTCCACCTCTTCAATATCTATCTGATAATCGTTTTCTTCCAAAAGCTTATATCTTTTGACCTTTGCCCGGGCGATCTTTGGAATATCCGCATAGGAAAGATAAACCGGATCCGGCACCAGGACCTCATCTCCCGGATCGAGAAAAGCCATCAGCGAAGCAAACATTCCCTGAGCCACGCCTGTTGTCACCATGATCTCACCTGGCCGATAATCGAGGCTGTTTTCATCCCTGAGCTTTTTGCGCCACGGCTTCCCTCAGCTCCGGGATCCCCATGTTATCGGCGTATTTTGTAAAGCCCCGGTCCAGCGCCTCTTTGCATGCTTCCTTGATGTACTGCGGCGTATCGAAATCCGGTTCTCCAAGGGTCAGTGCTGTCACTTCCATTCCCTCGTCCTCAAGCTCTATACATTCATAAAAAATCGCCCTGAGTTTTGACATGGGCACTTCTTTCATCCTTTCTGCCTGCTTAAAACTCATCTGTTACCTCCTTGCTGCCTTTAGGCAAAAAAACTATTTTAAAGTATATACTTTTATACACTAATGCGTCAATGTATTCGGCCCATGTATTGTGTATGCAAGGCAAGTATGATGTATAATGTATATTGTCGTAAAAATAACAGCACACTTGATGAATTGAATTCCCAGACAGACGGCGGCATGCAGTGCCCTGTGGAGTAAAATCCCGCCGCATGGTATAATCTTTGATCATGATCGGGAGGAGGAACAGAATTGAAAAAAGTCAAGATAACTGTGCTCAAGACCACTCTTGATGAGGAACTGGCAGCGGAATACGGCGTCAGCGGCCTGACCGCCTGCCCGATGATGGAGGCAGGCCAGGTTTTCCTTGCTGATTACGCCAAGCCGGAAGGCTTCTGCGACGAGGCATGGAAAGCTATTTACCAATATGTCTTTGCCCTTGCCCACGGCGCAGGTGATGATGTGTTTTATTACGGCGACTGGATAAGGACGCCCGGCGTGGCCATATGCAGCTGCAACGACGGGCTCAGGCCTGTCATATTCAAGCTTGAAGCCACCGATGAAACTTCTGTCATTGATTACACTCCTGTACGCTGACACTGGATGAAGCGGAGTATTTTTCCTTGAGCTTGCCTATCAGGGCAAAATGGGGCTGCTTTGTATGTTTTTCCTGGTCCTGGGCTGATTCCCACTGTTCCCACAAAAACAGCGTGTTTTCCGAATCCACCGGGTAAAAATAGTCATATCTGAGGCAGCCCTGTTCTTTCCTGGTAATATCGGCCAGAAGCCTCACTTCCTGAAGAAAACCGTCCCTGCTGTCTGCTGACGGAAATGTATATGTTACATAAAAGTTTTTCATGATCTTTCTCCTTGTCAATATATTTCTCATGGCGCTGCGGCCGGATGGCCGCTGTATGTGTGCGTGAGCTGCGCACCGGGGCCTGTATGCCGGGGCTGCACTTTGCATGCTCGATCTACATGCGGCAGGCACACTCCAGTGCAAGCTGGAATATCTGTGCTTTTTGGGATACAGGCCTTACTGTCAGTCCCCGCTGCTGCCATTCTTCAGCATCCAGATTATCAGCCGCATAGACAAATTGGGCGTATTTTATGCCCCTGGCCTTTGCAAAGGCAGCAAGTGCCGAACATTCCATGTCTACGGCAATGCACCCGCTTGCTTTTCTCATGGCCATCTTTCCTCTTGTCTCCCTGTACGGGGCGTCCGTAGTCCATATCTTTCCCTTATGATACGGAATCTCTTTCTCGATGAAAAACTGCTCGATCATTTGGACGCAGCCTGGATCCATCTCTATCTCATCGGCCGCAGGCAGATAGTGATAGCTTGTCCCCTCGTCCCTGAGAGCTGCGGTCGGCAGGATCAGCCTTGCATCTTCTATGGTTCCGTCCAGCACGCCGCACTCTCCGCACACGAATATCTTGCGTGCACCCATGGCCACTATCTCTTCCATATTGCTTATGCAGGCCGAAGCCCCGATCCAGCACTGGCTTATGCCCAGTTCCCTGCCGTGATAATCTATCTTATATATGGGTGTATTTCCTGCAACGCTCACCAGATGTCCTGCTTCAACTCCTCTGTATCTTTTGGCGGTCTCCATGATGAGGGCCTGCGAAAACTCAAATACGACCGTCTCCGGAAATCCTTTCTTTTTCTTTACCACATGTTCCGGCCGGAGTATGGCTTTCTGGTCTTTGTCGTACTGATCCAGCAACAAATATATCACCTCCGATTCTTTTCTTGATTTTATCATATTATCCGGCCAAGGGAAACGGTTTGTGTTATAATGTGTAAAGGAATATATGTCCGGCCGTCAGGCAGACCCGGCCGTCAGGCAGACCCCGCCGTCAGACCCTTCCACCGAAAGGCCTTGGCTGCGGCGCATCCCATCTGAAAGGAGCCATAAATGAAAAAATACTATAAGATCGGTGAAATCTCCAAACTGTACAGCATCAGTCCCGACTCCCTCAGATATTATGAAGATCTTGGGATCTTAAAGCCAAAGCGGGATGTCAACGGGTACAGGATGTACAGTATCAATGATATATGGACCTTAAACATACTCAGGGAACTCAGGACCATAGGGTTTTCCATGGAGCAGATAAAAGAACATCTGCTTTCATATGATCTTAAAAGCACTCTCGGCCTGTTCAGCGATGCTATAGATGTCATAGACAAAAAAACCGCAGAGCTTTCAGCTCTCAGGGCGCAGCTTTCCGAGCGGATAGATGAGATCAAAAGGCATCAGTCCTCTGACAAGCCAAAAAACAAGATAACCGTCCAGTATTATCCCGAACGGCATGTGCTAAAATTAAGTGAAGATGTTTACAGGGACGATGAGATTGATTTCGTCATAAAAAAACTGCAATCTGAGTATGAAGATCAGCTGTATATAATAGGATACGGCGACATAGGCAGCACGATCCCTCTGGAAGAACTGCAAGAAGGCAGGTACGGCCATTTTGATTCGGCTTTCTATATAGTCGATCCCGAAGAAGAATACGACGATGTCCTGCCCTCCGGCAGCTATCTTTCTATGATAGTCGGCGGCAGTTATGCACAGATGGCTTTCTACTGGGAACAGCTCCTGTCCTACGCCCGCAGCCATGATCTTGAACCTGTCGGCAAGGCCATAGAACTTTATCTCATAGATAATCACGATACATCTGATGAAGATGAATATGTGACCCAGATCCAGATCCGTATTAACGGCGAAGAGCGCCCATTATAGCGGGTACCATCTGTTTTTTGCGGGATACTACCCCGTCAAGCCGGAAATTCTCTCCGTCACCTGCCCCAAAGGCTTCTGCGATCAGCTCCCTGGCACCTGGACCTGCCCATAGGATGTCGGAACTCTCCTCCATGACATCGGTGAGCATGAAAAAGAGCATATTAAGTTCCTTTTCTTTCATGAGCTCATTCATGGCAGGCTCCAGCTTGCCTTTTATCTCATCAAGTTCCTCTCTGTCCATGGAGCTTATCTGGCCAACGCCGAAAGTCATATCTCCACACACGAACTGTTTGAAATCCATGGCGCAGATCTCTTCCGCCGTTTTTCCGCTGAGATCACTGCCGGCATTGAACATGGAACGGGCAAGTTCCTCCATATTTATCCCGGCTATGCCCGCCAGTTCTTCACAGGTCCTCCTGTCCGCCGGAGTACATGTAGGCGAGCGGAAAAGCAGGGTGTCTGAAATGATGGCTGAACACATCAATGCAGCCATAGTCTTACTGATCTCAACATCGTTTTCTTTATACATCTGAGCAACTATGGTCGATGTGGAACCTACAGGCTGATTGCGGAAAAATACCGGTTCCACGGTTTCCACGCTTCCTATCCTGTGATGATCTATGATCTCAAGGATCTCCGCATCACTGATGCCGTCTATTGACTGGGAACGCTCGTTATGGTCCACGAGAATGACTTTTTTCTTTCTGGCGCCCAGAAGTCTGCGCCTTGAGATAAATCCTATGAAACGGCCTTTCTCGTCAAGCACCGGAAAATCCCTGTATCTTTTTTTGGCCATGGTCTCCCTTATGTCGTCCACAAGTTCGTCTGCATCAAATGTCGTCAGATTTTCGCGGCTCATAAAATATCTTACCGGTATGCTCTGATTGATAAGGCGAGCGGCGGTAAAGGCATCATGAGGCGTACTTATTATCGCGATACCTTTTTCTTCGGCAAGGCGCTTTATCAAATCAGGTACTTTTGTCCCCTGACATATGACCATACATGCAGCTTCAAGTTCAATGGCACATAACTGCGCTTCATACCGGTTCCCCAATATGACCAGGTCTCCCTTTTCAATAAAGTCCTCCATTATGTCCGTACCGGAAGCTGCGATAGCCACCTTTCCGTCGGTATATTGGGCTGAAGACGCAGATGACACCATTGAACCGTCTAAAGCTTTTTTTATGTTTTCATATGGGGTCTGTGCTTTGGCGAGGATCTTGCTGTCATGGACATCCATATATGATGTGGCTATGTCTCCGATGGTTATGAGGCCCTCAAGGCTGTCTCCGCTTACGATCGGCATCGTTTTCATATTGCGGGCCTTCATCATCTCCCAGACATCTTTGATGGACACATTTCCGTCGATGCCTTTCATCCTGTTTATGTCCATATCTTTTACCTGGAGGCTGACATTATCTAAAAATTCAGGCGGCTCTACACCGAATCTGTCCAGAATGTATTTTGTTTCCTCGTTTATCTGTCCGGCGCGGCGTGCCTCATAGAATTTTCCTGTGATCCGGCGTTTCAGTTCAGCGTAGGCTATGGCTGAACATATGGAATCTGTATCCGGATTTTTATGACCTATGACATATACTTTGCTGTTCTGATCCATCCTGTTTTCCTTTCAATATAACGCTTATTTGAGTATACCATATGATATCTGTCCTTTTCCAGCAAAAAAACAGCAGTTTTGGTTAAGGTATTGCCTAAAATCCCGTGTTGTGGTATATTATATTGAGTTTATCTGCCGCCGGGTAGGTAAACATCGCATTTATCTGCGTGTCGTAAGGCCTTAGAAGACGCGCTTGGTAAGTGCGTTTTTTATTATAGCGCTCTGCGTGGGGCTTTTGCAGGGCATATCGTATATCAAGGAGGTATATATAATGGCATGGATCTGTTTGTATTTGGCGGGGCTTCTGGAAGTTTTCTGGTCCACCTGCCTCAAATTTTCCCACGGTTTTACGGTACTGAAATTTACGATACTGACCATAGCGGGTATGATCCTGAGTTTCCTGCTCCTTTCCCAGGCCATCAAGACTCTTCCCCTGGGTACATCTTACGCCATATGGACTGGGATCGGCGCAGTCGGAGCAGTATTCGTCGGAATGCTGCTGTTCAAAGAAGTCTTGACACCTCTGAGGCTTTTCTTCGTCCTGCTCATACTGGCAGGTATCATCGGACTGAAGATCACTTCTGCCCAGTGACGGCCGATCACGCAGGCGGTCCGGAACTGTTTCCGCAAAGCTGATGACAATCGTCTTTCATTGTAGTAAGATAATACATGAGCATGAAAGTCATATAAAAAAGTCTACGGAGGTTGTCATCATGTTTTTTAAAGGAGCTCAGAGAAAAGTAAACAGGCTGAAAAAAGATATATTTACTGAAAAAGGCGCCAACAGAAACCATCTGGCCAGAGAGATATATGATTTCATAAATGCGCACGGAGGTCTGTGCAGTATCAAGATAACACTGACTGAGGACCGGACCATTGAAGAAACATATAAGCACTATTATTTTGGCGACGGAAGCGTCTTCCCCCTGAGAAATGACCGCTCTGCGTCCTATGTTTCCGTGTGGGATAGGAATAACCGGGAACATCGTTTCAATTTCAACGAACATGGTTATATGAACCCCTATGCGGAATGTGTGTATGATCTGATCATGCGGCTGAAAGACCTGCTGCGCACATCACATTTTAATTTTTACGGCCAGTGGGAAGCTCCCGGCTACGGTTACAGCATTACAGACGCCATAAGTTCCGCCACAGGCCATTACGGAACCACTGCCGAAAGCGGCAACGGCTGGTTCATCATGGGCAGCGCATTCATATTGGATGACGCCAACTGGCAGCGATACATGAAAGATGTGGAAAGGGTCCGCCAAAAGGCAGACCCGCAGAAAAACCTCAAAAAGATCTGATCCGCTATTTTTCCACAGGGCCGCCATAGCTCCTGATTCAGCCTATGTTCTGCGCATTACTGTATCCGCAGCTTTTCAGGGCGCTGACGGCCTGTCCGCTGCGGATCCCGCTCAAGCAATATACCGGCAGCATACTCGTCCCTTCTCCTCATGGTTTTACCATATTATTACCCTGTTTTTTGCCCATAAATAAGAAATTTTGACAAAAAAAGTGTTTATTTCCTATCACAAAGTGTGTATAATATTTCAGTCAAATCTTAACATTTTGTAAACAGGAGGTAAAAACGAATTGGTAACATTTATAATCGGACTGATAATTCTTTTCGTTGGTGCCGCATTATACGGAAAATTCTGTGAAAGAGTTTTCGGTCCGGATGACAGACAAACTCCGGCATATACCAAACAAGACGGTGTTGACTATGTGCCTATGAGAGAATGGAAAAACAGTCTCATCAATCTGCTGAACATAGCCGGGACAGGACCTATACTCGGTCCTATACAGGGTATATTGTTCGGGCCTATAGCTTTTATCACCATCCCCATCGGAAATATCATCGGCGGAGCCATGCACGACTATTTTTCGGGCATGATCTGTCTCAGGGACGGCGGCACTCAGATGCCGGACATGATAAGAAGATACAGCAACAAAGGTATATACGCCTTCTATCAGGTATTCTGCAGCCTGCTGCTCCTGCTGGTAGGCGCCGTATTTATCTACACCCCTGGAGATATAGCTGCTACCCAGGTCTTCGGATTTGACGGAAAAGCTACATCTGTTTCCACATGGGTGATCTACGGAGTTATCTTTGCATATTATCTTATCGCTACAGTTTTCCCTATCGACAAGATAATCGGAAAGATCTACCCCGTATTCGGAGCCATACTGCTGTTCTCAGCGATCGGCGTGTTTATAGGTATATTCGCCAAGGGTTATCCGCTGGTGGAGCTCTGGGATGACTGGAATGCAGGCGGCATATTATACGGCGACTATTTCAGCGAAAATCACTTTATCCCGATCTTCTTCATCACCGTAGCCTGCGGTATCCTTTCGGGATTCCACTCGACCCAGACGGCCATCATTTCACGTACCATGAAGAGCGAGCGTCAGGGACGCATGACATTCTACAACATGATGGTGGCCGAAGGCTTTATCGCCATGGTATGGGCTGCCGGAGCCATGGGAGTCTACAACCTTGGCCTGCAGGAAGCAAACGCTTCTTTGGCTACCGCCACCATCGGCGTAGTCTGCAAGAACATCCTCGGCCCGGTTGGCGGAGTCATTGCCCTGATCGGAGTTATCGTTCTGCCTATAACATCTGGAGATACTTCACTGCGTGCCCTGCGTATGGCCATAGGCGATGCTTTCCACATTGACCAGAAATCCGTTGGAAAAAGGCTGAGCCTTGCAGCGGTGATCTTTGCCCTCGTTGCAGTCATCCTTGTATTTGCCAAGAGCAATGCTGACGGATTCAATATCCTGTGGCGTTACTTCGCATGGTCCAACCAGAGCCTGTCTCTGTTTGCTTTCCTTGCCATAACCATATGGATGTTTGAAAACGGCAAGGCCAAATTTGCCTGGATGCCGCTCATCCCTGGGTGCTGGTATGTGTTTATCACCATAACATATATCGCCAACGCCCAGATCGGTTTCCACATTCCATGGACAGGCGCATACATCATCGGCGTAGCATCCGCTGCTGCTTATCTGATCGCCATCCTGTGGTACGGCAAAAAAAGAGCCGGGTTAAATGCCCGGACTCTGTAACTTTTCTGATATTAAAGGATCTGGCTCAGCAATATGCTATGAGATAGCCGACTCCAAGGGACAGCAATACCATAAAGGCCCCGACGGACATGAAGATGACGCTCACCGCAGGAGCTCTGTCAGGCTTCTTCTGGGCAAAGGCTTTCTCAGGCCTTGCAGGATCGTACCAGACGGTCATACGGCTTCCTGTGGGCCACAGGTCCTCAGCCATCTTTTTCAGGTTGGTGACCGCCGACATGGGAACTACGAGCCAGTCTTTTTCGGAAACATAGGCGCCCTGATCTGCATATACATTTCGGGGCGTCACTTTTGTTTTTGTCATAACGCCGCGGAAAGTCCTGACAGTTTCGTATTCCCGGCCGTCCGCTCTGTATCCTATCACCGGTTCCATACGGCCTCCACCCCGGAATCTGTGCCTTATCACCTGCCCCTCTGTCTTTTCCGTGCACCGGGCTGTTTTTCTTTTCTGCGCAAACCATACGGCTATACCTATGATCCCAATGATAAGTCCTGTCCCTCCGATCATTGCTATCTCCAGTACCGCTATCTGTATATCTGTCACTGTAAACCTCCGCAAACGAATGATGATACTTATACAATATATCCTGCCGCAGATTTTTTCAAGACCATTTGTGAGTCTCAAGGCGACTGCATCCATATCTCCTGCCATCTGCATCCGAACGCATCCGCACGCAGGCTGGCTGCCTCATTCCCTGCAAAAAGACCCCGGAGCCTTGTTTGGCCCAGGGGTCAGTCATCCAGTCATATCATTGTTTGGATCCGCAGCCGCAGCTGCAGCCATTGCTCTCTGTTCCTGACGGGCCCTCATGTTTCCGTGCGGAGCAGCAGTCTCCGGCCGGGCAGCCTATGCATTTGGCGCCTTTTTTCTTGGCCCTTACTATATACGCTATGGCGGCTCCTATTATGACCGCGATAACGAGTATGATCAGAATGTCGATCGGTTTCATGCAGCAACACCAGATTTCTTGTTAGTACTAGTCGTGTGGAGAGCATACTCAGCAGCAAGCTTGCGGCTGGACCTAACCGTTATCATGGCGACTATGGCTGCCATGACAGCTACGGCGATGAGTCCCGGCACGAAGCCTGTTCCCAGATGTCCCTCTGTTATAAGGGTTCCTATCTGATATACCAGGAAAGCTACGGTATAGCCTGTACCCAGCTGAAGTCCTATTCCTCCGAAGAGCCATTTCTTGCTTCCCAGTTCCGAGTTCATGGCTCCTATGGCTGCAAAGCACGGCGGAGTGTAAAGGTTGAACATCAGATATGCAAGAGCTGCAACTGATGTAAGGCCGAAAGTTGCGGCAACTTCACTGGCTCCTCCCACCAGTTCAAGAGCATCAGTATCTATAAAGTTTGTTATGCCGTAAACTACAGCCAATGTGCCTACAACATTTTCCTTGGCGATAAAGCCAGTGATGGCTGCTGCCGCCAGCTGCCATACGCCGAATCCCAGAGGGATCATCAGTACGGCAAACGGAGTCGCTATGGTCGCCAGGATGGAAGTGTTCTCCATTCCCTCTTCCACAACCTGTAGCTGCCAGTTGAAAGTCTGCATTATCTGAACGACGGCGTTGCACACCAGGATGATGGTGGCAGCCTTGATGATGTAAGCCTTGGCTCTCCCCAGCATGGACATGGTGGCCCTTATCATGCTTGGCGCTTTGTATTCAGGCAGTTCCATGATGAAGAAGGATTTTCTGTATTTGTGGCCTGTGATCTGTTTGATGAGCAGGGCGCCCACAAAGATCAGGAAGATTCCCACAAAATACATCAATGTACTCACCCATGAAGCATCGGCAAAGAATACTCCGGCAAAGAGGGCGATAACGGGTATCTTGGCTCCGCAAGGCATCCATGTTGTCAGCATTGCGGTGGCTCTTCTTTCTCTCTCATCCCTGATCGTACGGCAGGCCATGATCCCCGGTATACCACAGCCAGTGCTGATGATAATAGGGATTATGGATTTTCCGGAAAGGCCTACTCTCTTGAAGATCGGGTCCATGACCACGCTTACACGGGCCATATAGCCGCAGTCCTCAAGCAGAGCGATGAGGAAGTACATTACCATTACCAGCGGCAGGAAACCTACTACTGCTCCCACACCGCCAACTATACCATCCGCCAGCAGCGCCTGGAGGAATGCGCTTGCCCCTGCCCCTTCGAGGGCTCCGGCAACCCATTTCTGGAACATTTCTATGTAGCCTACCAGCCAGTCGGCGATCAGCGGTCCCAGGGCCGTCTGGGATATCCAGAACACGCCGTACATGACAACTGCAAAGATCAGGATGCCTGCCACTTTATTGGTGAGGACCTTGTCTACCTTATCGGCCATGGTCTCGTCCTTGGTCAGGATCTTGCGGGTTTCAACTTCAGACACCACCTTGTTCACAAATGCAAAACGCTTTCTGTCCTCAGCGTCGACCGCATTCTTGTCGGAAAGATCTATATCTGCCTGAACATACGGGGCTTTCTGACCTTTTCCCTTCATTTCCGAAGCAGCCTGCACCACCTCTTTGAGGCCCTTGCTGGCCGTAGAAACCGTCTCGATCACCGGACAGTTGAGTTTCTCCGAAAGAAGCCTGACATCAATCTTCGTACCCTGTTTTTCGTTTATATCACTTTTATTGAGCGCTACGATCACCGGTATCCCCAGTTCCAGAAGCTGTGTGGTAAAGAACAGGCTCCTGCTCAGGTTGGTTGCATCTACGATGTTTATTATCGCATCCGGATGTTCATCTCTGACATATCCGCTGGTGATGCTTTCCTCCGGGGTGAACGGGGACATGGAATAAGCCCCTGGAAGGTCTACAGCCACCAGGTCTTGCGAACCGGAAGAATATTCCTTTTTTATGAGGCTTTCCTTTCTTCCTATGGTAACCCCGGCCCAGTTACCTACATGCTCGTGTTTTCCCGTCAGCGCATTATACATGGTCGTTTTGCCGCTGTTGGGATTGCCGGCAAAAGCAATTCTCATTATACATCCTCCTTATTGCAAAGTAAATAAAATGATTGCACAATATAGTTATACTTGACTAACTGCCAGCCGTAAAAAAAGCGGCTCCTATATCAGGATAGATTCCGCAATTCCATTGTCTATGTTGTATCTGCCATCTTTGATAGATACAACACACCCGCTTTTAAGGCGTGAGACCACCGTAATAGGTTCTCCGCTGTAACAGCCCAGACGGAAGAGGAACAGTTCCAGATCTTCATCGTCTGTACATATTTCTTTTATGGTATAAGTCTGACCGATCACAGCATCGTTTAAATTCATGGTAATCTCCGTATCCTTTTCTTAAAATACTAACATCGGCCCTTGATCGGCCGGCAGTTGGTTAGGCATTTCTAACTACGATGTTATTATAACACCATTACAACTTTTGTCAACGGGTTTGCCGGAAAAATTTCCAAAACTTATATGTATGCAGATGTATTACCGTCCTCTTTTAAGATATCTCTGTGTATAAGGGCATACTGCAAAGCACAGCCCGCACAGGTCCGTTTCGATGCCTGTAGCCTGCCTCATCCTTTCAATCTGTGTCTTTTTACATTCCTCTTTTACAAAGATTTCTTCCCTTTCCGTATCTCTGGCCCACAATGTCCCTTTCAGCGCTCCTGCCGGGCAACTCCTGACGCAGATCTGACACTTGCCGCAGCGGCTTTGGTCTATGGGTATTCCGACGGGCAGAGGGGCGTCGGTAATAAGGCTTGAAATCCGCACTGCACTCCCGTATTCCTCAGTGACCAGCAGACAGCTCTTGCCTATCCAGCCAAGCCCTGCCCTGGTGGCCACAGTCTTGTGGGGCAGCGGCGTCCGCCAGTTCTCGTCCTTTTCAACTGTTTCTGTGGTATTTGCCATTGCATTGAACCCTCTATCCTTCAGAAATCCTGCTCCTGTCAGTATGATCCGGTCCAGCCTGGCGTTCAATGCATTGTACATATTGTAATAATCCATCGTAGGCGCCGTTTTAAGATCCTCAACGATGTGTGCGGGAACAGGCACTGCCACAGACACACCGGTGCACAGCCGCCCTTTTATGACTTCTTTCAGGTCTGCCGTTCCCACCAGCGCCGCACCCGCCTGGTACAAAACTGAAAACAGCTGATCCCTCAATTTTTCTTTATCTGGCTCCCTTTCTGTCATACGGCAACCTCCCAATGTAGTCTCTGACCTGATTTTATCATACACGGCCGGCAGCGGCAACTGCATCTGCCTTCTTACTGGATGGTGACGATATCCATGACAGTCCGTGATATCCTTTCGCCTCGTTTGTGATATCCTTTCGCCTCTTTTCTCTTGACATATGCCGGGAATTGCTATAGAATATCACTTGAAAATTTTGAGTGGATTTTTCCGGACAACTTATGTTTGTCATCTTTTCGCCACACAGCTGTACTGAGCTGTGCGGCTTTTTTGTTGCAGATAAATGAATACAGAGGAAATTATATGAACGATACTTTTATGAAAGAAAGGCCTGTACTGCCTCTTTTGCTGTCCATGTCGCTTCCAATGGTCATTTCCATGCTTGTCAACTCCCTTTATAATATAGTTGACAGTTTTTTTGTGGCCAAGATCAGCGAAGAGGCCATGACTGCCCTTTCTCTTGTCTATCCGATCCAGAACTTTATAAATGCCCTTAGCATAGGTTTCGGCGTTGGCATAAACGCCGTCATAGCTTTTTATCTCGGCGCCCAGGACCGCCGGAACGCAGACAAAGCTGCGACCCAGGGGCTGCTGCTTGCTGCAGTCCACGGAGCTTTGATGACTGTAATATGCATAGCTGTCATTCCGGGATTCCTGGAAGGCTTTACATCTTCTCAGGCAGTTATTGATCTGGGTGTGCGGTATTCGATGATCGCATTTTCTTTTTCTCTGATAGTGAACATCAGCCTTGCATTTGAGAAATTTTTCCAGGCTGTCGGGAGGATGAAAGTTACAATGGCTGCCATGATGTGCGGCTGTATCACAAACATAATATTAGACCCTTTGATGATTTTCGGCATTGGGCCTTTTCCGGCCATGGGAATAGAAGGGGCAGCCCTTGCCACAGGTATCGGCCAGACCCTGACTCTGGCCATATATCTGTTTATCTGCTTCATGCGACCTCTGGGTCTGAATATAAAAGGCTGCTACCTGAAACCTGACAGCAAGATGAGCTTAAGGCTGTATTCGGTAGGCATCCCTGCCACATTAAACCTGGCACTGCCGTCTATCCTCATATCAGCTCTGAACGGTATCCTGGCAGCTTACTCGGAAGTTTACATTCTCGTCCTTGGCATCTATTATAAACTGCAGACTTTTCTATATCTGCCTGCCAATGGCATCGTCCAGGGTATGAGACCCCTTATAGGCTACAACTACGGAGCCGGAGAGCATGATCGGGTGAAGCAGATATACAGGCTGGTGCTTATAATGTGCGCCATGATAATGATGCTGGGCACTGTCATATGCCTCCTGGTACCGGATCTTCTGATGAGCCTGTTCACCGGCACCCAGGAGACTATTGAGGCCGGCGCAGCAGCGCTCAGGGTCATAAGCGCAGGTTTTATCGTTTCCGCAGTATCGGTTGCTTCTTCCGGCGCCCTTGAGGGGCTGGGCAAGGGAGGCCCCTCCCTTATAATCTCCTTGTGCCGCTACATTGCGGTCATCCTGACTGCGGCATTTGTCCTCAGCAGGCTTTTTGGACCGTCAGGCGTATGGCACAGCTTCTGGGTGACCGAGGCTGTAACCGCTGTGATCTCATTGGCAGTTTACAAAAAGGCGGTCCGTGAACCCCGCTGACAGACAGTTTCTCCCGTAATATGCCAAACATGATGGCTTCCGGACACAGGATGTCTGCCGGCATATGATATCGCTGCATTCAGCAGGACAGCCTGCTTCCTGTCAATTCCATTTCGTCTTTTGCATGAATGGCATAGAAAAAATCCCTTTCAAAACTAAAGAAGCCCCCATCTATGAGCCGTTACTCACAGTTGAGGGCTTTTTTATCAACAAGAGACGAACCTGCGATTCCCGCTCACATCCCATCCTCACACGCTGTCAAAGGGCGGCGGACAAAGGCCGGGACATCCTATCCAAACAGCTTTGCGGTCTTTTCCATGCGGCTGGCCACAGCAACGCCAAACGGACAACGGGTCTCACATCCTTTACAGCCGATACAGTCTCTGGCATTGGCAGAAAGCTGCTCATAATGAGCCCGCAGTGTTGCAGGTATCTCATCCTGCATGACGGCCAGGTCGTAGAGTTTGTTGACCATGGCTATATCAATGCCCACCGGGCACGGAGCGCAGTGGCCGCAGTAAGTGCACTGCCCGTAATAGGCATGGAGCGGCGCCTTTGCCAGGACGCTGGCATAGTCCTTTTCCTCATCTGTGGCTGTTTCATAAGCCAAGGCCGCATCCACATGTCCTACGCTGTCATATCCGGCCATGATACTGGCAACAGCAGGGCGCGTCAGCGCATAATGGATACACTGTACCGGCGTCAGTGCCACTCCAAAAGGCGATGTCTGATCGGAAAACAGTCGGCCGCCGGCATAGCCTTTCATGACAGTGATACCCACCTGATTCTGTTCGCATATCCTGTAAAGGTCTTCCCTTTCCGGGTCTATGCCGTGGAGGGATTCATCATACTTTTCCTTAAAATAGTCATCGATGTTCTCGCTGGCCGGAAGCAGATCAAAAGCAGGGTTTATGCTGAACAATATCATTTCTATGATATCGCTTTGCGCCGCCAGCTTGGCCACCTGCGGATTGTGGGTGCTCATGCCGATATGACGGATCACCCCATCCTGCTTTAATTTAAGTACATATTCAAGAAATTCCCCGTCCATGATCTGGTGAAATTCCCGGACTTCGTCTACAAAATGTATCATTCCCAGGTCGATATAGTCTGTACCCAGCCGGGCCAGCAAGTCTTCAAAAGCTTCCTTTGCCTTATCCATCTGACGGGTGCGCACATACTGTCCGTCCTGCCAGGTGGAACCGATATGCCCCTGGATGATCCACCGGTCCCGTTTCCCTGCAATGGCTTTTCCGATGTTGGAACGCACATTGGGTTCTGACATCCAGCAGTCTAAAATATTGATACCGGCCTCCTCACAGCGGTCGATGATCTCTTTTACTTCCTGAGCGTTGTGGCGCTCCAGCCATTCAGCTCCCAGTCCGATCTCGCTGACTGATAAGCCTGTTTTTCCAAGTGTCCTGTATTTCATGTATATACCAGCCTCCCATATATGCTAATGTCGTAAGCCTGTCGCCGCAGTCGATACCGCTTGCTCTGCGCCTGCGGATAACATCTCCATGCTTCTTTAAATTATAGGCGATCTTGCGCATAAAAACAATCTCTATCAAGGTCACATCATCTAAATATTCGCCTCATCCAGGCATTTGATCTTTCGGGCAATTTCTTCAATAACCTGTATGAAATGTCCATCGCTCTTGCCTGTCGGGTCTGCAAGTCCCCAGTCATCGTCAAAGGCCCTGCCGATATATGGACAGCCGACATCACACCCCATCGAAATCGCAATGTCAGGCATGGGGATCTTATCAATCGTCTTGCTGTACTGGCTCTGTTCCATATCTATCCCGTAAAGCTGCTTCATGAGCCGCACAGCGTCCTGATCGATCTGCGGTTTTGTCTCTGTCCCGGCAGAATAGAAGTCAAACTTGTCTCCCGCCAGATGTTTTCCGAGCGCTTCTGCGATCTGGCTGCGGCAAGAGTTGTGAACACAGATAAAGGCGATTTTCTTTTTACTCATGGGGGAATCCTCCTTCTTGTGCATCAGAGTAATTACATCGGCGGCTTGCAAAATCCCTGATGGGGGATTTCGCAGTCTTTCAGGCCGGCAATCATCTGCAATGCGGCTTGTTTCTCCAGCCGAGCATGTGCCAATGTATTTGTTGAAAAAACGGCAGAGGATATGTTCTCTACCGTTTGTTTGTTATCAAAAGGTGTATTCGAACGCCGCAAACCCGCATAAACACTGGGGTTTTTCGGCGGTTCATTTTATTCCCACTCCGCTACTGAAATCTTATCCATACTGTATTCAGCAGCTTTGTATTATTTTTATTCTATATGCTGTATCTATTTTACGCTTTATTTTCGTGGTAAAGTGGTATAAGCGTCGTTTCAGCATCGCATCGAAAGAAAGGCGGTGAAGAATATGTCAGAATCCAGAGAAGAAATGCTGCACTCCACAGCGAAGGCTCGCGAACAGGTAATGATTGACCGGCTGTTAGAGTCTTTTTACAAGCACAAAGATGAAATCCTAAAGGCAACACAGGAGAAAAAGGATTAACCCCTAAATATCACATCGTTATGGTATGCCAATGCCTCTTTATTGGGATAAAACCTTTCAGGCAAAATAATTGTCTCACCTTCAAGGTCAATGAGCCATCGCTTTGTAAAGCTATCCTCCTGCTCTCGCACCTGCGTTGACACATGGATTTTATAATCTGGCGTTACCGTAATTAGCCCACCGTCAAACGCTTTATCATAAAAGGTATTGAGCAGCAGTCCATTTGTGGGGTCGGTTCTCTCTGAGGTCGTGCGGCAACTCCGGAACGGTTTGATATGACTTGCAACAAGCATGGCCGGCAAGGTCATGCCGGAGATACAGCAGGCGTTTTCATAAGACGCAAAAACAGATGCTCGGAAGAAGTGACGCTCTCGGCTCACTCTGTTTTTATCTGTTAGCGAGGATAGGGGCTTTGCGCCATTTATTGGGTTTGCGTCGAATAATGCGAGCCCGGTTAAAGATTCGGCTTGTACGCTGAGCGTGCCCCAATCATTTTTGAATTCGTCGAAAATCAATCGGTCCGCTTTCGCAGCATGAGTTGCGCCCTTGACCTTTGAATTAGGGTCAATAGCCGCAAAGTTTTTCATACGCATAACAAGAGAGCTGACAGAGTGGGAAAATCCATCAGCGACCTGCTGTATCAACTTATTTGAGGGGCGCATATCGTTCAGCGGTGTTATACAGTATAGCGCATAGGCAACGATAATGTCCTCTCGGCTCCATGTTACACGTTCGCCCATAGTTCAAAGTCTCCGAATTATAATGCCATTATAAACCTAATAGTTCTTTCTTTTTTGCATCAAACTCGGAATCTGTGATTGCTCCCATATCCAGCAACTCTTTATACTTTCTTATTTCATCCGCTGGTGATACGCCACTTGAAATCGATGAATGGTTTTTGCTGAGAATATAATTCACAAATGCACTAAAATCATCGGGTTCAGCTGCAATTTTAAGGTCAACTGTTTGACCGCCACCGAGAACCAGAGACAACTCTCCTTTTAGATAGGTAGCGCTCGTAATAGACGAGTAGTTATAGACATCAGCGAAGTACAGCGTACCAAGTTTACGCCGGCCAAGGATAACTGCCTCATTGGTACACAGGGCACAGTTATTTGTATCTGCAGAAAGGTTAGAACAGAGAATACTATTTACTTCATCTTCGTTCTTGATGACTTTATAACGCATAGCAGTTTTGAGTATCTTTTGAGCCTTTTTATCAAAAGCGGCATGATTTGCGTAATACATCGTTACACCTCGATTCTATAAATTCTATGTTGTAATTATACCGTGTAGGGCGATTTGTGTCAATTATTAGAGCCACCCGTGTCAAGCTATTTCCAGCCTTCCTTGATAATGACATACCATGTATGCGTACTATAATTTTAATTGGAGGAAGCATACATGACAGCAGAAACTATCAAGCAACTGCGTGAAGCACGAGGTTGGACACAGGCGGAATTAGCAAGAAGGCTGAACATTTCAAGAAATGGCGTTAATACATGGGAGCAGGGACTGTCCATGCCGTCCCCGCACTTTCTGGTTGAGCTTGCCAAAATATTTTCCGTTTCCACCGACTTCCTGCTTGGCGTCGAATCACTACATACTATCAATGTTTCGGACCTTTCCGCAAAAGATGTGGCAATGCTGACAGACCTTGCGGACCGACTGAGAAGTGTTTAGGAGAGTGCTGCTGTCGTGGTAGCGCTCTCCTATTTCTATGAAAGAGGTGGAACCTATGAAAAAGCGTTTAACAGCAATACTACTTGCCCTTGTCCTAATGATGGGGCTTACAACATTTGCCGCCGCTGAGGAAGGCATTCCAACCGCTGCGACATTCGATGAACTCGTTGCCGCTATGGAAAATGGCGCTACTACTGTCGAGATTACGGGTACAATTAGTGTAACCGGCAATCTGGGGAACAATGATGTTACTATCACATTGACCCGGTCAGCGGACTTTGCGGACGGTGCTTTGCTTCAAATCGAGCAAGGGGAAATCAAGAACTTAATAGTCAGTGGTGCGGACATAGATACCGAAAGCCCATTAGCCATAATCAGCGGAAGTTGCCTTATTTCAAATACTGCATTCACAAATTGTACTGATAGCGCCGTTGTAATAACAACCGGAACGGCAATGTTTGAAAACTGCTCCTTTGAGGACAATTCAGGTACTCATATTACCAATGACGCAGAAGCAGTCTTTACTAAATGCAGTTTCTCTGATGGACAGTCGAAAGACAACGGTGGTGCCATTAGAAATACAAAAACTCTGCAATTACAGAACTGCACCTTTGCCCAAAACGGTACAAGTGTTGATTCTGAACTATGCGGCGGTGCCATATATAATGCAGGACAAATGTATGCCTACAAATGCACTTTTACCGATAATACTTCAGGACAGGGCGGTGCTCTTTATAATGTTGGCAGTTCCGAACTTATAGAGTGCACTTTCACAAATAATTCTGCAAATATCGGCGGTGGAATATATAGTACCGGCACTATGCGAACAATCGACACCCTTATATATCAAAACACCTCTATTGAGGCGGCCGCAGATATTTTTGCGTCAAATCCGATTACTGTTTCGTATAACGAGGAGTATGCGTTTCCTGAATCGCCGAGCGGTTGGCATAGCGACAGCTCCGATAGCCGTAAAGGTGAAAAACTCTTTGATACCTCCTTTGAGGGAGTCGGAAGCCTTGTGTTTCTAATGGAGTCGGACTTGCCCGCCAAGGAATCAGACCCGCCCGCTGTTGACCCAACGCCAACTCCTACGCCCGAACCTGAACCGGAGCGCCCGACCGTTCGCCCTTCGTCCTCTGGCGGTCATCATACTACTGCCGTGAATAAGCCGATTAAGCCAACTCTTGATAAGGCCAAAACTTTATATTTGAGTGGCTATTGCGACGCCGTTCCAAATGAGAATATTACCCGCCGACAGGTCGCACATATTCTCTATAACCTTATGAGCGCGGAGAGTCAGAAACATTATGCCAGCAACGAGAACATATTTATTGATGTCAAAGACGATACGGCGATTGCAGCATTAGCAAAGGCAAAAATCGTTTTGGGGTATGACGAGCATTACCGCCCTGACGCATACTTGACACGTGGAGAACTGTGCGCCATACTCAGCCGATTCTCCGATTTGAAAAGCGGGGCAAGTTCATTCCAAAATATCGAGCACCATTGGGCAAGGGACTATGTAAATATCTGCGTTTCAAACGGGTGGATTGCTGACGGAACAGAGATTGACCTAAACAGCTATATTACAGTAAAGGTTGCCGCTAACATTATTGAAAAAATGCTATAAATGCGAAAACCGGTCTGCTATGCAGGCCGGTTTTCTTGCTGTGGGACTCCACGGTCTCCCGTATCACACAATAACCAACTCCGAGGGTAAAACCTAAGGGCCTACTATATAAAACCCGATACGGTCAATTATGGGCTTGCGCCGATTTCTCGGATTTCACAGACATAAATCTCAATTAAGCTGCTGTCAGCGCAACTTAGGGTTATCGATTCCGGGTCCGGCTCGTTATCCTGTTCACTGGTCCAGTCAATCCATACGCCGGTTACTTTGATACCGTCTTTACATATTACGGTTACCTGCCTATCAAGCAACCCCAAATACTTCGCCATATCCATGGTGCTGCTTTCGTCAATGACATCAAACAATTCTGGCAGGAAAAGGTGGGTTTCATCAGGCTCGGTCATAATGCGATAAAAGTCTCCCTCGATTGAAAGGACTTCCCGAACTGCCCCCATCGGTAAATCTTCAAGGCTGACACCGATATATTTTACTTTCACCTTTTCACCCCCTACCGGAATTATTATATCGAACCGCTGCTAACTTGTAAATGCGATTGCAGCAGTAGCAGCGGTTCTCCCCATTTTGCTGCTGCAAACCGCTGCATGAAAAAGCCTTTGTTATCAAGCCTTCCAACGCATTTGCAGCGGTTGCAGCGCTTTTTATAGTGTTTTATAAATCGCAAGAAATCAAAGAATATAATACCCCAGTTGGGTATCATATTCCTTATTTTATAAAATGTTTAACCTATGTGAAAATCCGCTGCAACCGCTGCGCCCAGCCTCCGCTTTATGCGGGGGTTCGTTTTTGAAAATACATTTTTTGATAAATTCTTGCAAGGATTTGCTCATTATCTACCTATCTTTGCCGCCGGGTGACACTCTTTTGTCTTTTATGAGTAAAACCTTGCCAATCGCCGCTTCTTTATGTCCTGCAAGCCACTAAAGTTCACATTTACAGTACAATATATACGCGATATAATACAGATAACAACAATATATAGTGTATTTGAAAGTGAGGTTGACCATATGCAGTATGACGGACTACTGACGATAGCGACAGGGAGCTCTCGTCGGTGTACGAATTGGAAAAACAAAAGAATACTGTGGTCCGACCTTGCCGCTAAGCTCTCCAATGTCACGAGGACACAGGAAACGCAAGCAGAGTATGAGCGGATGCCGAAAGATGAGCGGGACCGAATTAAAGATGTCGGCGGCTTTGTAGGCGGTAGCTTAAGAACAAACCGCAGAAAAGCGGATTCCGTATGTGAGCGGCAACTAATCACACTCGACCTTGACAATGTTCCGCAAGATACGGACCCTTGGCCTACTGTTACTCTTGCCCTCGGCTGTGCTGCAGTTCTTTACAGCACACACAGTCATACGCCGCGGAGTCCTAGACTGCGCCTTGTGCTACCGTTGTCTCGACCTGTATCGCCTGATGAATATGGGGCAATTGCCCGCAAAATTGCAGAGGACATCGGGATTGATATGTGCGACGATACGACTTATCAGCCGCACAGATTGATGTATTGGGCCAGTGCTGCAACGGATGCGGAGTTTCGCTATGAAGTTGAGGACGCTCCTTGGCTTGACGCGGACGAACAGCTTTCTCGCTATGCCGATTGGCACGACCCCACACAATGGCCCGTGTCAAGCCGCAAGGCGAACGAACCCCGCCGACTGGCTGACAGGCAGAGCGACCCTACTGAAAAGGGCGGTATTGTCGGAGCATTTTGTAAAGTGTTTTCGATAGACGATGCGATTGACGAATTTTTACCTGATAAGTACAGCAAATGCAGCGACGGACGCTATACCTACCTTGGCGGCTCTACATCTGGCGGTCTGGTTGTCTACGATAACGGTAAATTCGCATTCAGCCACCACAGCACAGACCCGACTTGCGGCAAGCTCTGTAATGCTTTTGACCTTGTTCGCATTCACCTATTCGGTGACGAGGACGAAAACACAGCCCCCAACACCCCGGCAACAAAGCTCCCTTCCTATAAAAGTATGTGCGATAAGGCTCTGTCTGTTCCCGCCGTGCAGCAGGAACTAAAGGCAGAGCAGTTAAGCTCAGTAGTCGCAGTTTTTGATGACGCAGAGAATACAGAATGGGTGCAGGCGCTTGAAATCAACCCGAGAACCGGAAAGCCTGCGGCAACTGTAGACAATGTGTTCCTAATTCTGACACACGACCCACGCTTAAAAGGCCGGTACTACTATGACGAGTTCAGAGCTCGGCCTATTGTGTGCGGCGCCCTTCCTTGGGACACTTCTTCCCATAGGGTATCTGCTTCATGGCTTGATACCGATGACGCAGGATTGCGATGGTTACTGGAACGCGATTATAAAATCGACAGCGCCCCGAAGGTGCGAGATGCCGTAGACCTTGCCATTGACAGCAATAAAATTCACCCTGTCCGTGATTATCTACACTCCCTTGAGTGGGACGGTCAACCGCGTGCGGAAATGCTGTTCATTGACTACCTCGGTGCAGAGGATTCCAGATATACCCGCGCCGTTACACGGAAGGCCCTTATTGGCGCTGTGGCACGAATCCTCCGCCCCGGCTGCAAGCATGACCACATGCTCGTTCTTGTTGGACCGCAGGGGTGCCGTAAATCCACCACTTTGGCAAAACTCGGTAAACAGTGGTTTTCTGATTCGCTCTATACCATGACCGGCAAGGACGCTTACGAGCAGTTACAAGGAAACTGGATTATAGAGCTTGCGGAAATGGCGGCAACCCGCAAAGCTGAAATTGAACAAATTAAGCAGTTCGTTTCAAAACAGGAAGATACATACCGCGCGGCCTATGCTCGACGGACGCAATCACACCCTCGGCAATGTGCGTTCTTCGGTACAACAAATGACGATGAGTTCTTACGAGACCCCACAGGCGCCCGTCGTTTCTGGCCCGTAACCGTTACGAAAGCGGGTTGCGTTAATGGGGACAAGCTGACACCCGAAATCGTGGACCAAATCTGGGCTGAGGTCGTTACCTATTATGACAACGGGGAAACATGGTATCTCGACAACGAGGTTGAAGAAATCGCCAGAAAGGTTCAGTCGGAGCATACGGAGACAAACGGCAAACTTGGTCTGATTGAGAACTTTATTGAAACGCTACTGCCTGCTGGTTGGGATACTTGGGACCTTGACAGGCGGCTTATGTTCTGGAGCGGCGGATTTGGTCCAGAGCAGAAAGGCACAATGCGTCGGACCCGCGTATGTGCGCTTGAAATCTGGCAGGAGCTTTTCAAAGGCGACCCGAAAAACTACACCACACAGCACGCAAGAGAGATTACCGGACTGCTGAAAAGTCTCCCCGAATGGAGTATGACAACAGCTACAAATTGCGGCGCTCTTTACGGCAGACAGCGCGGATTTATAAGGAAAGAGAGGTAACACCATGAGAATCGACAGAATTAAACTGATTGTCCTAATGGCCGAGCGTGATATGACGATTGGCCGCTTGGCGGAGTTGAGCCGACTTTCGGTCTCCACAATCTGCCAAGTTAAGGCAGGAAAGTCCTGCACACCGAAAACAGGTGCGGCAATCGCCGCAGCCTTGGGCGTTCCAGCAGGCGAAATTGAATCGAGGTGAGGGAATGTCCGATGTTGTTCGTGTGGACGAGGTAATGACCCGCCTCGACTGTTCAATGGGGAAAGCCTATAAAATCATCAAGACACTCAATGACGAGTTAAAACGAAAAGGCTATATCACGGTAGCCGGTCGTGTTCCCCGCTCCTACTTTGAGCAAAAGTGTCTGTTGGAAAGGAAGTGAGAAAATGCAGCGAGTAACCTACTATGACAGTACACTAAAGCAATATGTTTTGGTTGGAAATGAACACGATACGCTAACTGCGCTCGGCAAGTTAGAGGATTCCCTTGAAAAACTGGAACCCAAAACCTTTGGGGAGTTTATGACAAGATTTCGGCAGCGGCGCGGTGTATCTCAAACGTCATTTGCGGCAGCTCTCCATATCAGCCGTGATACTGTTAAAGCGATTGAAGCAGACAAAAATACTCCGTCTTATGAAACCCTGCTTGCGATTACAGATGTGTATAATATTCCCCTTGATACTTTGCGGTTTGCTTTTCGGCGTTATGCCTTCCACCTCAAAGACGAGGCAATCGACTACATGATAGACCGGCAGGACAGCCAGCTTATTGAACCGACTATGTACCGCAATATTGGCGCACTGCTGCAATGTGAACGCCGGTTTATATCAAAATCCCGCAAGCAGCTATCTGATATGAGCGGAATCTCCACTCCCATGATTGCTAAATATGAATCCGGCGAGGTTGATATTGCATGGCCGGTATTGCGGCAATTCGGTATGTGCGTAGATTCTGAGCGTTTACTGGAAGTATGCCAAAAGCTGAAAAATCGTGCAGAAAGAAGGAGAATGATGATATGACCGTTCGAGAAATATATAGACTCCGCCATCAAAAGGCGGTCGGATTCAATAGAGCACGTAGCCGTGTAATTGAGCAACTTGTAGCACAGCGCGGCGAATGTACTGATACCGCAATCTTTGCGGCACTCCGTGACGAACTGGCTCGCATTACAGCAGATGAAGCACAGATGAACGCTGAAATGAACACATTACTGCGTGCGTCTTTGGCTGATATGGGAATTGACACGCAGATTGCCGAAGGAGTATTTCTCCACCCGAAGGCGCGCATTTATGATTGTTGTGAGGGTATCGGGTGGTTTGTATCAAAAAGTCTTGATTCTCCGCAAGAGGTCAAAGCACAACAGAATGTTTTAAGAAAGGCAGGTATTGAAAATGACATTTGAAGAACTGAGGGCTGAGGCACAGAAGGCTTATAAGGAAGTTCTGGCGGCTGACGAGGAGCGGAAAAACGATAAAACGATTGCTCGTTTGTCCGAACTTTATGTTGAATCCTATGTCAACGAAAAGCGACGTGAGCGTGACGCTGCTTTTAGGGAATATGTAATTTCCTGCGTAGAGGAACTTAGAGAACTCGTTTCCTCAGTGATTACCGAAAAGCGAAATGGGCTTGACAAAATGCTTTCTACTCCACCGACGAGTGAACAGCTTAGTTTGCTGACTGCGCTTCAGGTGAGGGGCGAGGATATTAGCGAGGGAGAATTACGCAACCTCGCCGACCAATTCATGCCAAATTACCAAGCGGTAAAAGCCTTGCAGACTATCAGCAAGAAAAATGGTGTGCATTTTGCCTTACCTGAAAAATGCGATTACGAAGCATTGCAGGCAGCACTCAACTGGACAGAGAATTACCTGTCGGAGCGGCTTTGCGGTTTGCGTAATTTTACCGCACCGCGAAATCTGCATGCCTTTGACCGTTTGTTTTTCGGTGAGGGCTGGCGTGACCCTCACTATGATTCCCATGCGGTCAATCTATTTGATTAAATACCATGATAACAGAAAAAGAAGCCCGCAATATGCTCAATAGCTACAAATTACTCTCCTTGAGGGCAGACCTGCGGTATGAGAAAATCAGTTTTTATAAAAAGTACAATGCGGCGGGCGAGTATTGCGAGGTACTCGCCCGCCAAGCAAAAGAATTACTTGCTGTGCGAGATAACATCAACGCGGTGGTTGATTCTCTTGCCGAGCCATATAGGACTGTCCTGTACTTGCGTTTCATTGAGGGGCATACCGTTGAGAAAACGGCAGAAATAATGTTTTACTCCTATCGTTGGTTAATGAGATTGCAAGCTACGGCAATTCAAGAGTTCAGAAAGGCGGTGAACAAATGACCGAGAAACAGGAACGATTTATTGACGAATACATCATAGACTTCAACGCTACACGGGCGGCTATTGCTGCGGGGTATTCCTCAAAACGTGCGAATTCGCAGGGGGTTCACCTGCTCTCTATTCCTGAGATTCAGGCAGAAGTAAGGCGGCGCAAGGCGGAAATCTCTGCGGGACTACGAATTTCCGCCGAACGAGTACTGTGGGAAATGGCGGCACTTGGATTTTCCAACATTTTTGATTATGTTGAAGTCATAGACGGGGAACTTCGCCTAAAAGAACTTCCACCCGAAAAGCAAGGTGCCGTTTCCAGTATCAAGATTACAAAGAACGGCACGGAAGTCAAGCTACACGATAAATTGAAAGCGTTGGAATTCCTCGCCAAATATACAGGGCTAACAGACCATAAAGCAAATACAGAGACGCAAAATAATCTTTTTGAAATGATTGACGCTTGTGGTAAAAGCGCAAATTTTGATGATATTCCAGAACTCAATGGAGATTGGCAACCATAAACAAGCCTACGGTCTCCCACATCAAGTTTTCTTTCTTTTGGAGTATAAACCTACTCTGTAAAAACGGAACTGATATAGGACGCCGTAGGTACTCCAAATTCAGGGGCTCGCGAATCTTACTATTTGCGATAATATAGATAAAAAGGCAAAACAGGAGGCAAATGTTATGCCAGCATATAAGGACAAGGACCGCGGAACGTGGTATTGCTGTTTCTACTATACCGATTGGCAAGGGGAACAGCAGCGTAAAACAAAGAGAGGTTTTACTAAACAGAAAGACGCCAAAGAATGGGAACGCGCTTTTCTTGACAAATTGCAGGAAAATCCGCAAATGACAATGGCAAGCCTAATTTCTCTGTATAATACAGATATGGCAAGCCGACTCAGGGTGTCAACCATGAACAACAAGGAGCACCTAATAAGGACAAAGATTTTGCCTTATTTCGGCAAAATGAAAATCAGCGACATTAAAGCAACAACGGTTCGACAATGGCAAAATCAGCTCATGGGTGACGAGTACGCCGAAACATACCTAAAAGCAATCAATAATCAGCTTTGCGCGATTTTTAACTACGCCGTTAAGTATTATGGTCTAAAAGAAAATCCTTGTCATAAGGCGGGAAGCATAGGACGCAAGAACGCAAAGGAAATGCAGTTTTGGACAAAAGACGAATACATTAGATTTGCCGCAGCAATCGAGGACAAACCACAAATGCACTCAGCGTTTCAAGTCCTTTACTGGTGCGGCATACGGGAAGGCGAACTCTTAGCCTTGACCAAAGATGATATTGACTTTGAGGGAAACACCATAACTATCAATAAATCCTATCAGCGAATTGGCAAGAAAGATATTATTACGGAGCCCAAAACTCCGAAAAGCAATCGGATTATCGCTTTGCCGAATTTTCTTTGCGAAGAACTTAAAGAGTATATCTCACACATCTATGATAATGGGCGCATTTTCCCATTAACCAAGCATGCCCTATACAGGGAAATGATTCGAGGTAGCAGCCAGAGCGGAGTTAAAAAGATTAGAGTGCATGACCTCAGACATAGCCACGCCTCATTACTTATCGAACTCGGCTTTTCGCCACTCTTGATAGCCGAACGACTCGGCCATGAGAACATAGAAACGACCCTCAATACCTACTCCCATCTATACCCGCACAAGCAAGGAGAACTTGCTCAAACGCTGGACTCCCTGCTAAAAACCTGATTTCAGCGTCATAACAGCATCGCGGCTATCATTAAAAGAGCCCGAAAGCCTTGCAAACAAAGACTTTCGGGCTTTCTTCCATTTATTCCCACTCGATCGTGGCGACCGGCTTGTCGGAGATATCCCACAGCACTCTGTTGATTCCCGGCACTTCGGCGATTATGCGGTCGCGCATGCGGCAGAGCATGTCAAACGGGATCTCAACGGATTCAGCCGTTACGGCGTCCACCGTATTGATGGCCCTGATCACGGCAGCCCAGCCCATGTATCTCTTTCCATCCTTTATTCCGGTAGACTTGACATCCGGAATTGCCACGAAATACTGCCAAGGCAGGCTTTCCATCTTTCCGATCTCTTCCCTGACTATGGCGTCGGCTTCTCTGACTGCTTCCAGCCTGTCTCTGGTGATGGCGCCTGTGCATCTTACGCCCAGGCCAGGGCCTGGGAACGGCTGGCGGTATACCATGGCGTCAGGCAGGCCGAGGGTCTTTCCTACCACACGGACTTCGTCTTTGTAGAGCAGTTTTACCGGCTCCACCAACTCAAACTGCAGGTCTTCCGGCAGACCACCTACATTGTGGTGAGCTTTTACGCCGTCGCTTTCCAGGATGTCCGGATATATGGTGCCCTGGGCCAGGAATTCTATGCCGTCCAGCTTGCGGGCTTCTTCTTCAAATACTCTTATGAACTCTGCTCCTATGATCTTGCGCTTGGTTTCAGGTTCGGCCACTCCGGCCAGCTTGTCCAGGAACCGGTCGATGGCATCCACATATATCAGATTGGCGTTCATCTGATCGCGGAAAACCGATACTACCTGCTCCGGTTCGCCTTTACGCAAGAGTCCGTGGTTTACATGTACGCAGACCAGCTGCTGTCCAATGGCTTTGATCAGAAGGGCGGCGACTACCGATGAGTCAACGCCTCCGGATAAGGCCAGCAGGACCTTTTTATCTCCGACCTGCTCTCTTATTGCTGCGATCTGTTCTTCTATGAATTTTTCTGCCAGCGCTTCTGTGGTTATGCGCTGCATGCTTTCAGGGCGTATATTGCTGTCCATTTTTCTCTCCTTTTATATATCAGATAGGCCGGCGATGAACACCGCCGGCAGTTAACTATTTTATCACATTGTTTGAAGCGTCTTTGAGGATCACATCGTGGGCTCCGCCCTCTACGATGGAGGTGGCGGATACCAGGGTAAGTTTCGCTTTTTCCTGAAGTTCCTTTATGCTGAGGGCGCCGCAGTTGCACATGGTCGATTTTACCTTGGTCAGTGACAGGTTTACATTGTCGTGGAGCGAACCGGCATAAGGGACATAGGAATCTACGCCTTCTTCAAATTTCATCCTCGGGTCGCCGCCCAGGTCGTAGCGCTGCCAGTTGCGGGCGCGGCTTGAGCCTTCGCCCCAGTATTCCTTTACATAGCTTCCGTTGACATTGAGCTTGTTGGTCGGAGATTCGTCAAAACGGGCGAAATATCTTCCCAGCATGAGGAAATCTGCTCCCATGGCCAGGGCCAGGGTCATATGGTGGTCGTACACTATGCCTCCGTCTGAACAGATAGGCACATATACGCCTGTTTCCTCAAAATACTTATCTCTTTCTGCTGCCACTTCTATAACGGCGGTAGCCTGTCCGCGGCCGATACCTTTCTGTTCTCTGGTAATGCAGATGGAACCTCCGCCTATGCCGATCTTGACAAAGTCAGCGCCGGCGTCAGCCAGGAATCTGAATCCTTCTCCGTCTACCACATTTCCGGCTCCCACCTTTACATCGTCGCCGTACTTTTCTCTGATCCAGGCGATGGTCTCAGACTGCCACTGGCTGTAGCCCTCGGAACTGTCTATGCAGAGCACATCGACACCTGCCTCGATGAGGGCAGGAACTCTTTCTTCATAATCTCTGGTATTGATGCCTGCTCCAACTATGTATCTCTTCTGCGGATCGAGGAGCTCGTTAGGATTTGATTTGTGCGAATCGTAGTCTTTGCGGAAAACAAAATGGCTCAGTCTCTGGTTGTCGTCGATTATGGGCAGAGCGTTGAGCTTGTTGTCCCAGAGGATATCGTTGGCTTCGCTTAAAGTTATGCCTGTCTTGCCATAGATCAGCTTTTCAAACGGCGTCATGAATTCACTTATCTTCGTATCGGGAGACATACGGCTTACTCTGTAATCACGGCTGGTGACCAGTCCGAGGATCTTTCCTTCGGCTGTCCCGTCGTCTGTTATGGCTATGGTGCTGTGGCCTTTGAGGGCTTTCAGTTCCAGTACATCTTTCAGCGTCTGGTCAGGTCTGAGGTTGGAGTCGCTGGTCACAAATCCTGCCTTGTGAGCCTTGACTCGTCTTATCATTTCAGCCTGCTTTTCTACGGGCTGAGAACCAAAAATAAAAGAAATTCCGCCTTCTTTGGCCAGCGCGATAGCCATCTTCTCTCCGGAAACGGCCTGCATGACAGCGGAAACCAATGGAATGTTCATCGTTATCTTCGGTTCTTCTCCTTTTTTGAATTTGGTGACCGGTGTTTTGAGAGACACATTTTCAACTCTGCACTCCTTGCTGGAATACCCCGGCACAAGGAGATATTCGTTGAAAGTCCTCGATGGTTCGTCAAAGTAGTATGCCATTTTTTTCTCCCTTCTTTACTGTGATCATCTATAGAAATAGACGGCCGAAAAAGTCTGCCGCCTTTTTATATTTTCGTATATTGTATCCTATTTTATGACATTTGACAAGGGGATTTGAGGGTAAAAATCCCCTTAAAATTGAGGGTAAAAATCTCCTTAAAATCTCTCCTCATTGCTATCTCACCGCCGCACCTACCGCAGCACACATGAAGGCAAAAAGCCCGCACAGCAGCAACAGGCTGTCTACTCCCATGAGATACAGGAACAACACGATAGTTCCTGCTCCGATCAGCATAAAAATACTATAGACATTACGGGCATTGCCTCCGGCCTCCTTCGATGCCAGAAATACTATACCGGATACTGCCAGAGCCACGGCAAGGCCGAGCCATAGTCCGACCAGCAGACTTCCCTTTTCCAGCAGAACAACCCAAAGGGCAACTATGACGGTTACCGGGCTGATAAGGGCTGAAAGCAGCCGGGCTTCTTTTTTATTCTGCTTTTCCATCTGAGAAGCGCTTGTCAGCACATTCCTGATCTCTCCCGCTGAAAAAACTTCTCTTTTCGTATCATCTCTTTCGGATTTCATCAGTTCAGGCACGGATATGTTCAATGCTTCCGAAAGCGGCACGAGAAAGCCTATGTCGGGGAATCCTTTTCCCCTTTCCCAGCGGCTCACCGCCTTATCTGTCACCTGGAGTTTCTGCGCCAGTTCCTTTTGCGTCATATGATTATCCATGCGGCACGCCGCGATGAATTTTCCAAACTTTTCTGTATCCATATTCTTCACCGCCTTTCGCCTGTATATTAGCATATTGCGGAAAATTTATAAACCGATGTATCGTTTACCTCCTATTTAAAATACCTGTTATATTCCCTGAACATATGATTTTTTCTCACATTGCTCGGCTGTTTATACAGGTCATGGAATCTGTCCGCGATCGCCACGGAAAGCAGCCCTTTGCTTATATAAAACTCATATTTGCCCTGGGCGAAAGGAAATTCCCTTACTTCAAACTTTGCCCCGTCGTTGTTCCTGACCACGACCTCGCCGAAATATATGGACATGGCGCTCTCAAATTCATCTCTGGAAAGCCCGGTCTTTCTGAAGCTGCCGGTCTCGTAGAGGTCAAAGTATATTTTTTCCAGCTTTTTCAGGCTCTCCACCGAATAATCCGGAGTAAAAAAGTTGTATTGAGCGCACTTCTTTTCAAATTTGCCCAGCAGTTTATCTTTATATGTGAAAAAATATTTTTCCGCCTCTTCCATGCTCTTAAACGCAGTCAGCTTTTCTCCGTACCTGAAAGCTGCTTTTAAGCCCAGTCTTGTCATATTTCCATGTCCTTTTCCATATCCAGTATAAAATCTCCGAAATCTTCCGCTGCTCTTTCAAGCTGCACATACTTTTGTCCATCGTATTCAAGTATCACCACCGCAGGTTCTCCGCCTCTTGGATTTCTTTTTCTGATCTTCCGCCGGCGGTTGTATAAAACTTGCATTTCTTTGCCGTTTCCATCGCTTTTTCGTAATTTCCCCAGCTCATCTTGCTCCTCCTTCTGGCGGTAACTGTTCTTTTCATCTTACTATCACCATAACCTCTTGTCCTGCTCTTGTCAACGCCTTTTCCGTTGGCTGCCCCGCCGATTCTCAGACCGCTCTGCCGATTCTCACAAGATCAGGGTTCCTGCTTTGACTCTGCGGAAAGGGTGGGTACACCCAAAATAGGCAATTTCTCTTTTCCAGGGGGATAAGCTACACCGGAAATGAGTTTTTCCCCTTTCCAGGGGGAGTGACTACACCCGGTCAAATTGTTTTTTTGATTTTAGGGGGATAAAAAATGGTCTCATGTGACTAAAATCTCTGTATTTTGACAACTATTGTTGTCATTGTTGAATTCACTTAGAAATTTGTGTCCCCCTAAATGGACCAAAAACTGCATTTCCGGTGTACTCCCTCCCCCTAAACCAAGATGATCTGCCTGTTTCGGTGTAAAACGGTTCCCGAAGAATCACCAGATGGCACCTTCCGCGTCCACCACCGGTCCAGGCCCGTCATCCGCACTCCCGCAGCTCCGGCATGCACAACCAACCCAGCCCCGGCATGCACGGCCAACCCGGCCCTGAAATGCACGACAAACCCAGCCCCAACGCTACCTGATCCTCAACGCTCAAAAATCTCCCCTGACGCAAAAATCCCCGAAAACCTTCACTGTTTTCGGGGATCTTATCTTAAACTCTATCTGTATCGCACGCCAACGGGCTGTATTACATCATTCCGCCCATTCCGCCCATTCCAGGCGCTCCGGCAGGAGCAGCAGGAGCTTCTTCCTTTGCGTCAACTACGCCTGCTTCTGTGGTCAGGAGCATAGCTGAAGCTGAAGCCGCATTCTGGAGCGCTGATCTTGTAACCTTGGCAGGATCAACGATACCGGCTTTTATCATGTCTACATATTCCTCAGTAGCTGCATTGAAGCCAACACCTTTTTCTCTCTTCTTAACTTCAGCAACTACTACGCTGCCTTCAAGGCCTGCGTTTTCAGCAATCTGGCGAACAGGTTCTTCGAGAGCCCTCTTGATGATGGCAGCGCCCGTCTTTACATCGCCGGCAAGGGTATCAACATAATCTGCAACGGCAGGGATGGTGTTTACAAGAGCAACACCGCCGCCTGCTACGATACCTTCTTCAACGGCTGCTTTTGTGGCGTTGAGAGCATCTTCGATCCTCAGTTTGCGCTCTTTCAGTTCTGTTTCTGTAGCAGCGCCGACTTTGATGACGGCAACTCCGCCGGCCAGCTTGGCAAGTCTTTCCTGAAGTTTTTCTTTATCGAATTCGGAGGTTGTTTCTTCGATCTGTGACTTCAGGCTGTTCACTCTTGCCTTAACGGCTTCCTTGTCGCCTATGCCGCCTACGATAACGGTATTGTCTTTGTCAACTTTGACAGTTGAAGCTGTTCCCAACATATCCATGGTGATCTCCTTGAGCTCGTAGCCCAGGTCGCTGGCGATAACAGTACCGCCTGTCAGGATAGCGATGTCTTCCAGCATGGCTTTTCTTCTTTCGCCATAGCCCGGAGCCTTAACTGCAACTACATCTATAACGCCCCTCAGTTTGTTTACTACCAAAGTAGCAAGGGCTTCGCCTTCAACATCTTCGGCGATTATCAGGAGCTTGCGCCCCTGTTTCATTACCTGTTCGAGGATAGGTACCAGATCCTGGATGTTGGTGATCTTCTTGTCAGTGATGAGGATCAGCGGATTTTCCAGATTGGCTTCCATCTTCTCTGTATCGGATACCATGTAAGCTGACAGATATCCTCTGTCAAACTGCATACCTTCAACTACTTCAAGAGTAGTTCCCAGGCTCTTTGATTCTTCAACGGTGATGACTCCGTCTTTTCCCACTTTTTCCATAGCCTCTGCAATGAGCTGGCCGATCTCTTCATCAGCAGCCGAAACAGCGGCTACCTGCGCAATGGATTCTTTAGTCTCAACCGGTTTTGCGATCTTCTTGATCTCATCAACAGCCACATCTACCGCTCCCTGGATACCTTTTTTCAGTTCCATAGGATTTGCTCCGGCTGCCACATTCTTGAAGCCTTCTCTGATTATGCTCTGGGCTATCAGAGTAGCTGTAGTTGTTCCGTCTCCGGCCACATCGTTGGTCTTTGAGGCAACTTCCTTAACTACCTGAGCTCCCATATTTTCAACAGGATCTTTCAGTTCGATCTCTTTTGCGATGGTAACACCATCGTTGGTGATCAGCGGTGAACCAAAGGATTTGCTGATAAGTACATTTCGTCCCTTAGGTCCTAAAGTTATCTTAACAGTGTCAGCAAGCTGGTCTACGCCTGCCTGCAGTTTGCGTCTTGCGTCTTCTCCGTAAAAAATTTCCTTTGCCATTTTCTATACCCCTTCCTGATTATTCCATAACTGCCAGAATCTCGCTCTGGTGCATGATAGTATACTCTTCACCCTGGTATTTGATCTCAGTACCGCCGTATTTGGAAAATACTACTTTGTCGCCTACTTTAAGCTCCATAGGCTCATCTTTTGTTCCAGGTCCTACGGCTACCACCTCAGCTACCTGCGGTTGTTCCTTTGCTGAACTTGTCAGGATGAGACCGCCCTGGGTCTTTTCTTCTGCTTCCATCTTCCTGATGACTACTCTGTCACCTAAAGGTCTGATTCCCATCATTTTATATCTACCTCCGTAAAATAATATACGCTTTCTTTTGTTGGCACTCATTATCTTCGAGTGCTAACATTATTTATTATACTCGCCAGTCTATGTATGTCAAGGGGCTAAATGGAATTTTCACAAAAATAACATCAAAGGCTTCTTATATAATAAAAGAGGTACTGCTGAGCTATGCCGCCATATTTTCCGAAGTGCTCCGCAGCGTAAGCCGCCATGGATTTCATGTCCTTTTCTTCTATGCCGTAAAGCCTGTTCATAACCCGGCGCATCCATACATCTATGGGGAATGCGTCAGTCCTTCCCAGACCGAAAAGACTTATGCAGGAGGCGACTTTCGGACCTATGCCGCAGAATTTCTGGAGCTGCCCTATCGGGTCCTCTGCAGCAGTCAGACGGGTCTGAACAGCATCAGGGCCTCCTTCTTCAATGAACTGGGCAGCGGCTTTCACCAGGTATGGAGCTCTGTATCCCAGCCTTATGGGCGCCAGGTCTCCGCTTGTCAATGAGGCCAGTTTTTCCGGCGACGGTATGGAAAAGTATTCCTTTCCGCCGTATTCCCCTATCCTCTCTCCAAAAGCAGCGCAGAGAGCCTCGATACAGCCTTTGATCCTCGGTATGTTGTTATTCTGTGAAATGATAAAGGAAACCACGCTCTCCCAGAAATCCTGCCTCAGTATCCTTATGCCGTATCCGTAATCGCAGGCTCCCTTTATGGTAGGATCGGCCTCCGAAAGCTCTGCCTTTATGGCTCCGTAGTCCCTGTCCATGTCAAGGTATGGTCTCCATATGCTCTCATAGTCCTCCGGCGTGCAGTTATCTATTGTCAGGACGCCGCGCTCAAATGCCATGTTCACTGCCTTTCCCATGGCGGTCCCTGTGTAGCTGCCATCTTCCTGTCGTTCCCAGCGGAAACACTGTCCGCAGTCAAATATATGATCCAGATTGAAATCTTTTACATGATCTGCTGTGTATTTCATTTTTTCTCCTGTCCTGTTGGCCTGCCGCTGTTCCTGTGCGCAGGTTCAGTTTATCCCTCTCACTTCTATATCTATCTGTGCTATGTTAAACGCCGTCATTTTCTCTATCTGTTCTTCCACCGACTTTTGAAAATCCCTTGCTGATGGCCATACCGGATATCCTTTTCTTATTTTTATGGCAATTTTCAGCTTATACGCTTCCGGTTTGGGGTATTGCACGATATGTATCACCCTGCCTACGGCAGACATTTCATGGGCGAGGCACATGATTATGTCGTCGATCACCTTTTCAGAAACAAAATACTCTCCCATGTAGCTGTAGGCCGGCCTTACCACGGTCCTTTCGGCTGCAGCGCCTGTATCCTTGCCTCTGAAGAACTTGAGAGGATCCATAAAATATCCGGCAAATGTCCTCTTGAGCTGCAGCGCCGGTGCCGGTATGACATGCTTTCCGTACTCGTTCCTCTGCTTATGTGCCATCTCCCTTTCCTGGGGAGTTGTGATATCTTCTATATTTATCCGCCTTTCACTGTCCTGGGGCAGTGCCGGCAGTCCAAGCCTGTCGATGATCTTATCTGTCATCTTGTGGCTGGTCCCAAGAACAAGTATGCTTGCAGGATCCTGCTTTTTTATGGCATCCCTTACCTCATCTCTGATCTCATCGTTAAGGAACATGGCCGTCTTGACGGCGCCTATCTTAGTGCTCTCTCTTTTGGCTGAAATCCCGGCGATGACGCTGTTCTTGTATATGAAGAGACCGTCGTCTATTATCCCTTCGATGTTCAGTTTCTTACACAGGTTCATTGCATGAAAGCTCTTGCCTGTCCCGCTCTTTCCTACCAGAGTATATACATCCATGACAAACTCCTTGACTAATTTTCACTTTACTATTATAATCTGCTATGCTATAATTGTAACATAAAAGATATATCTTTTAATAGGAGGATTTTATTTATGGCTTACAAAATTACAGACGCTTGCATCGCCTGCGGAGCTTGCGCAGCAGAATGTCCTGTTGAAGCTATCAGCGAAGGCGAAAACATCTATGTAATCGATGCTGATACTTGCATTGACTGCGGTTCATGTGCTGATACTTGTCCTGTAGACGCACCTGTAGAAGCTTAATTACATACTTACAAATGCAGAAAAAAACGGTTTAGGAAACTAAACCGTTTTTTATTGGCATATTATCTGAGCTTTTGCCCTCTGCTTATAAAAGAGCTGTCCCATGTCAGGGACAGGTGTTTATTCCCCGTCTCCCATATAGTAGATCAGCGCATGAAGGCTGTCGCTCATGTGTACATTTTCAAGCGCAACATTTTCAGGTACATCAAGGTCTACGGCAGTAAGGTTCCATATGCCTTTGATACCTGCGTCAACAGCCGTATCAGCCACCAGCTGGGCCTTTTCCGCCGGTACGGTGATGACAGCTATGTCAACCTTTTCATTTTTGATAAAGTTGCTAAGAGAACCGCATGTCATGATCTGTGCATCTTTAAACTGTACATCGTGTATCTCTTTTATGATCTGCTTTACATCAAAGATCCCTACTATCTTGAAATTAGGTTCATTATTGGCCACATAGCTGGCTATCGCCTGTCCCAGCCTTCCGTATCCTATGACGACCATTTTATAGGTCTTATCAAGGCCCAGTATGTTGCCTATTTCTTCTCTGAGCTTGGTAACGCTGTATCCGTAGCCCTGCTGGCCAAAGCCGCCGAAATTATTGAGATCCTGCCTGATCTGTGATGCAGTATAGCCTATAAGGCCGCTCAGATCTTTGGAAGAAATCTTTTCAACGCCTTTCTTCTCCAGTTCTTTCAAATATCTTCTATACCTTGGCAATCTCCTGATCACCGCTTTAGAAATCTGTCTCTCGCTCATCGTTCCTTACGCCTCTGCTTTCCCGAAAAAAAATATCTTCCCAAAATGGTCCATTTATATTTCGTTTAATGGAAAACCCGCGTTCTGCGGCGCGGGCTAAAATATCCAGCTATTTCAGTTCCAATTCTACTTGGATTCTTCCACATATTTGACAAGATCCCTTACAGTCTGGAACTTCTCAGCTTCTTCATCAGGTATCTCGATACCGTATTCGTCCTCTATGGCCATGATTATTTCAACGGCATCCAGAGAATCCGCTGAAAGATCCTTCATCAGGTTGGTATCCATAGTTACTTCCGATTCGTCAACCTGCAGCTGCTCTATGATTATTTCTCTGATTTTTTCAAAAACCATTCTTAAGCCTCCAAATTTGATTTCTTTTAGACTATGGTTATTATAAATATTTTCTTAACCTATTGCAAGATACTTTTTTGTTCAATTTGTGATTTTTTTAATAGATTTTCAAAATTTACATAAAAACTGCAGTTTATTCAAGCTCCATCCACTCTTCAAGAGCTTCGTCATGGCGCAGTTTATTTTCTTCCAGTTCACGGCTCAGGTCCGCAAGCATCTGATAGTCTGAGGCATTTTCCGGCAGGCATATGGCGGCTTCCAGTTCCTTGATCTTTGCCTCTATCTTTGAAATCTCATTTTCGAGATTTTCCCGGCGCCGAGTCCTGCGCCGCTGTTCGGCCTCTTTTTCCTTGTTGAGCCTGCGCTGCTCCTCGGCGGTAAGTGGCTGTACGCCCGATTCCTGAGGATCTTCACTGTCTGCGCTGTTTCCCATAGCCTCAAGATACTTTTTTCCGGACTCTATCTGTTCTTTCTTTTCCATATAGTAATCATACCTGCCAAGGTACTCGGTCACGCCCTCCGGCGTCAGTTCAAGTATGCGGTCAGGTATCTTCTGCAGAAAATATCTGTCGTGGGATACTATTATGGCTGTTCCCGGAAATTCCGCCAGAGCATCTTCAAACACTTCTTTTGATTCTATATCCATGTGATTGGTCGGTTCGTCAAGAAGCAGCGTATTGGCTCCGCCCAGCATCATCTTCAGGAGTGAAAGCCTTGCTTTTTCGCCGCCGCTCAGGTCAGAGACTTTAAGAAAAACATCATCGCCTCTGAAAAGGAACCGTCCCAGGACAGACCTCATCTTAGTGTCCGTATAAAGCCTGTAGGTTTCTTTCATTTCTCCGAGGACCGTATTGTTTGGGTCAAGGAGCATCTGGCCCTGATCGTAATAGCCGAAAGTCACATTGTGGCCTATCTTCACCCGTCCCGAATCCGGCGCCAGCTGATTCATTATTATCTTCAGCAGGGTTGTCTTTCCAATGCCATTGCGGCCGACAATACAGATCTTTTCTCCTCTCTTGATGTCCATGTTCACATGGTCAAAAAGCACTCTCCTGTCTTTACCTATACCGAAAGATTTTTTCAGGTCTTCCGTTATTATGACATCGCCGCCTGACTGAAACTCCTGCTGGAAGCGTATTTTCATGGAGTCTTCGGCACTCTGGGGTTTTTCTATCCTGTCGACCATGTCGAGGCGCTTTTCTCTTGATCTTGCCCTTTTGGCAAGATGTTCCGTGCCGCGCTCTTTCATGGCTCGTATGATGGCTTCCTGCCTGGCGATCTCCCGCTGCTGGTTTTCATAAGCCTTCATGTCGGCCTCAGCAAGCCGGCGTTTTTTTTCAAGATACTGGTCATAATTGCCGTCATAGGTTCTGAGCCTGTGATGCTCGATCTCAAATATCCGGTTTACTATCCTGTTGAGAAAATACCTGTCGTGGGACACTATGACCATACTGCCCCGATAGGCAGAAAGATACTGCTCCAGCCATTTGAGCATGCCTATATCCAGATGGTTGGTCGGTTCGTCAAGGATGAGCAGATCCGGTTTTTCCAGCAGCAGAGCAGCAAGGGCCAGTCTGGTACGCTCTCCTCCTGAAAGGCTTTTGATCTTCTTGTCGTGGTACTCCGGTCCGAAAGCCATGGAAGTGAGGATGCCGTTCATCTCGGACTTATAAGTATATCCGCCCTTCCTGTCATATTCCTGCTGTAGGCTGTCCAGTCTGTGCAGCAGCCTTTCATCTTCCGGATGAGCCGCCGCCTGATCGGCTGCCTTCATTATCTGCTTTTCCATATCCCTGAGAGGCTCAAATATGCTTTCTATTGCCTCGATGACCGTCATGTCCTCCCTGAAAGTGTCACGCTGCCTCAGGTAGCCTATCCTCAGATCTGAAGGTACGAAAACATGACCTTCATCAGGTGCCAGCGCTGCGGTCATCATATTGAGCAGGGTAGTCTTTCCTGCTCCGTTCCGTCCTATGAGACCTATGCGGTCTCCGCTGTTTATATGAAAGTCTGCATCTTTTATTATAACATCTGTCCCGTATGCTTTTGTAAGATTGCTTGCGGATAAAACTATCATCTTCTTCTCCTGATCTCTTACATCAGCGTCCAGACTCAAAGCGGCAGGTTTGCATATGCGTCCATGTCAAGACCGTCAGTTTTTCCTGCCTTGTATTTATAGTAAGCCGCGCATCCTATCATGGCTCCGTTATCTGTACATAATACAGGTGAAGGGATATACAGATCTATTCCTTCTTTCCGGCAGCTTTCCGCCAGCGCCGCTCTCAGCGCTGAATTTGCCGCTACGCCTCCTGCTGTCACCAGTTTGCCGTATCCGGCCTCTATGGCTGCGTTTACGGCCTTTTCCACTATGACATCGACTACCGCCTGCTGAAAGCTTGCTGCCACATCGGCTTTGTTTATATCTTTTTTTGCCTGTCTGGCGCTGTTCATATAGTTGAGCACAGCGGTCTTGAGTCCGCTGAAGCTGAAATCGTAGCTGTCTTTTTCCAGCATGACCCTTTTAAAGTGTATGGCATTCGGGTCCCCATCCCTGGCCAGCTTATCTATCTTGGGTCCTCCCGGATAGCCAAGTCCCAGTACCCTGGCTACCTTGTCATAAGCTTCCCCTGCCGCATCATCTCTGGTCTGGCCGATGACATGGCATTGGGTATATGTGGCCATCTGTGCTATGTCAGTATGGCCGCCGCTGACGATCAGAGCCGTAAAAGGAGGTTCCAGTTTCTTGAACTCAATGAAATTGGCGGAAATATGTCCCATGAGATGATGTACTCCCACCAGAGGCTTTCCTGCTGCCATGGCTACAGCCTTTGCTGTGGCTATTCCTATGAGCAGCGCACCGACAAGACCGGGTCCCTTGGTAACTCCGATCAGGTCTATATCCTCAAGAGTAACTCCGGCTTCGTCAAGGGCCCTGTCCATGACTCCGTTGATGTTCTCAAGATGATGTCTCGATGCTATTTCCGGCACTACTCCGCCGTAGTTTTTAAATATATCTATCTGTGAGGATATGATGTTTGACAAAACTTCCCGTCCGTCTGCCATCACTGCGACAGCAGTCTCATCACAGCTGGACTCGAAAGCCAGTGTCAAAAATTTTCCGTCTTTCATCTTGCGTCCTCCGGCACGCTTTCTGCTGTGTTCCTCCACATTATAAAAGCGTCTTCTCCATTGTCCTGATAATACCCTTTTCTTTCTCCGGCGATCTCAAATCCGGATTTTTTATAAAGGCTTATGGCCGGCCCGTTGCTCTTACGCACCTCAAGGGTATGACTTTTTACCCCGTTTTCTTCGGTTACGCGGAGCAAAACCGCCAGCATTGCCTCTCCTATGTGCTTTCTCCTGTATTCAGGCGCTACCGCAACATTTGTTATGTGTCCTTCTCCGGCAATGTTCCATATCCCGGCATAACCGGCTATGACGGCAGGCGCAGGCTCTGAGGATCCTCCTGGCTGCTCGGCCACTATGTACAAAGCCAGCTTGTTTTTTACCACATCATAATATACCGAATCATATGACCACGGATCGGCAAAGCAGCGTTTTTCCAGTTCTGCTATGGCAGCCACATCCTTTTCCGCCGCCTGTCTGATTATAAGTTCACTCATGATCGTCTTTCCCTATGGACAATGCTGCAGATCTCCTGAGATTCCGGATAAATTGCAGCATTTCTGCAATGCCGCCTGCCGGCATGCCTGTCAAGTCCCTCATACCTCCGTAAAACTGCCAAGCTTAAGCTGACCAGCTTCCAGTTTCTGCTGTGCCTCAGCTTTACGCATATATTCAGGCAGGCATTGTTCCGGGTCTGTCAGGAGTTCTCCCTGCTTTATCTTTTCCAGAGCCAAAAGCCCTGCCGACGGTGCGTCCTGGTAACGGATCTCCTTCGGCGCAAAGAAATAATCTTCGCCGAGCCTGTACCCGCACAGTTCCAATACACCTGTTATCTTGCTTTCGTATGCGTCTATCCCATCTCCGAAAAATATGACCCGTTGTCCTGCAGCAAATACTGAGGCACGGAGGTTTTCCAGCACATCGTCGATCATATAAGGCCCCGGTCTCATCGTCCCTTCGACCATGCCGTAGACCTGTCCCCGCCTGGCATTTATTACAGCGCATATCACCTTGCCTGCACAATGATCGGGATGCAAGCTCCTTTTCATCAGAAAGCTTTCCAGAGTGCCTACAGCAGCTATAGGTCTTTTCCACACCTGGCATAAAGCCCGTGCGGTAGCAACGCCTATCCTTATGCCTGTAAACGACCCCGGACCGGCTGATACAGCTATGCAGTCCGGTTCTACACCTGATCCTGCGCCGTCTCCTCCTGTTATATCCTGAATCATTGGCGTAAGGTCTTTCAGATGATTTTTTTGCTGATCGGAATTTTTTTCCTTTAATATCCTGTTATCTTCTAAAAGAGCTACGGAGCACAGCAGGCCCGTAGTCTCGATGGCTAAAATGTACATTTATAGGTCCTCTCCCCTTCTGAGGCTCCGTATTCTATGCATATGAACATAGAATCTTCCGGGAGCTGCGGCATTACCATATCAGCCCATTCTACCACACAAAGGCCGTCTCCGTCAAAATACTCGTCTGCGCCTATATCAAACAATTCCTCCGGATCACCGATCCTGTAGACATCAAAATGATACAATGGCATCCGGCCGCCATGGTATTCCCTGACTATCATAAAAGTAGGGCTGCTTATGTTTTCTTCCACACCGAGACCTCTGGCTATATATTTTGTCAGAGTGGTCTTTCCGGTCCCCAGATCTCCTATAAGGCCGATCACCTGTCCCGGCACAGCTTCCTGTCCTATTTTCAGTCCAAATTCTTTGGTTTCTTCTTCGTTTTTTATGTTTATCGTTCTCTTGATTTCCATTGTCCTAATTTTTGTGGAGGAAAGGCGATATCCTCTTGTAAACTATAAATGTAACAATGCTGTTGATACCTGCTTTTACCACATTAAACAGTATGATGAACGGCATGAGTCCCATTACCGCTTCCAGCGTAACTCCCATGAACATGGGCGTTATCCACATGTTGGCAAACACCATGACTGCTGCCATGGCTGCGGTCCCTGCTCCCAGTCCTATTATCGCATGGGCCTTTGTCTTGTGCCTTGCATATATTATGCTTGATACCAGCACGAGCACCGATGTGGCGATTATGTGCATGATAATGCCATAAAGGCCGCTGGCAGAGCTGACCGTAAGGCCCTGGATAAGCGATGTCACCACAGTCAGTATCAGGCCGGCCACCGGACCGAAAGCAAAGGCTCCCACAAGGATCGGGATGTCTGCCGGATCATATTCCAGAAACGCCACCGCCGGAAATATGGGCAGATGTATCACCATCACCAAAACTATCGATATGGCCACGAGCATGGCCATCTTGGCTATTTTTGCGCTGTTTGTCTTTTGATTTGTCATAACACAATTCCTCTCTTTTCTTTGATAGTTATAAAAGGAATCTGTCAGGAGCATAAGGAAAGCCTTGATACAAGGCAAATATCAAGGCTCTACAAATCGCACAACCGTTATCTCGATAACTTATGTCAGTTTGTTTCTCCCATCCGGACTATTACCGTCGGTCCAGGAATTTCACCTGGTCGGCTCGCATGACCCCTCCCCGCCTGCGCGGAATGGGGCTCCAGCAAGTTCGCGGACTCTACCGCCGGTGAGGAATCTCACCTCGCCCTGAAACAGATCGTATATACACGCTAAATATTATAGTCTTCCGAGGCAAGTTTGTAAATAGCCTCTGTGTAGATTTTTGTCATAAGGTCAAGCCTTTCAAGGCTGATACACTCGTCTTTCTGATGCATAAGATCTTCATCGCCCGGAAAAAGCGCCCCGAAAGCGATGACTCCCGGCGTAGCCCTGGCATAGGTACCTCCCCCTATTACAAGTGGCTGCGACTTTTCATCACCTGTATTTTCTCTGTAGACGCTCATCAGTGTTTTCACAATGGGTGAATCTGCATCAATATAGATAGGTTCTTTATCCTCGGCCTTTACCAGTCCGATATTGTAATCACTGAGCACCGGTTCCATGGCGTCATATACCTGCTGCGCACTGCCGCTTACCGGATATCTGATGTTTATGGTCAGGCTGCCCATCTCTCCGTCAATTTCTGCCATACCCACATTGAACACCAGATTTCCGGAAATGTCGTCCCTGAAGTCTATGCCCAGATTCTCGCCTTTGAGGCAGAAACCGATATATTTGTTATAGAACTCTATAAAGTCATTCTGGTCCTCGTTTACGAATGTCAGCCTGCCCAGAAAGTCCATCATCACGGAAATGGCATTGAGTCCCTTTTCCGGAGCCGCTCCGTGTGCAGAGATGCCTGATACGGTTATCTCCATGGCCTTGCCTGCTCCTCTGCAGTTGATCTTATGGCCTGTTTCCTCTCTGTACCTTGCAACTGCCTCTTTAACGCCCTGATAGCCGTCACCTTTTGTGTTGTTTACCACCACCCGGCAAAAATCGGCTACGCTGTTGGGCGCATTGCCGCCTTTAAGGGATCTGAGGGTGAGGCCTTCTGCGGAAAATTTTCCGAACTTCTTTGCCAGACCGAAGATCATCAGTCCTTTTTCTCCGTTTATCAGCGGGAAATCCGCATCAGGCGTAAATCCGTAATCCGGCCGTTTTTCTTTTTCAAAATAATATTTGATGCCTTTCCATCCGCTTTCTTCATCCAGTCCCAATATCAGCCTTACTGTCGGCTCCGGGACGAATCCGGCGTCTTTGAGGGCTTTCATGGCATAAAGGCAGGAAATTACCGGGCCTTTATCGTCAAGGGTCCCACGGCCATACATCTTTCCATCTGCGATCTCGCCCCCGTAAGGTTCGTGGCTCCAGCCGCTTCCGGCCGGAACCACATCAAGATGCCCTATGATCGCCATGATCTTGCCGTTTTTTCCGGGAAGGTCAATATGTCCGCCATAATTGTCCACATTCCTGACTTCAAATCCCAGCTGGCGGCCTATCTCCAAGGTGGCCTCAAGGGCCTCCTGAACACCTGCCCCAAAAGGATATATCCGGCCGTCGCTGTCAGTCACCGGATCTTTTTCTTCGCTGTTTATCCTTATAACCTTTTGAAGGGATGCGATCATCGCATCCCTGTTTTTTTCAAGATATTTCTCGTATTCCATAAGCGAGTACCTTTACTGAACAGCTTCTACACCTTTGATCTCAGGATAGCTTTCTTTGAGTATCCTTTCTACAACTCCCTTGATCGTCATCTGAGCCCCCGGACACCCTGCGCAATGTCCCTGGAGCCTTACCCTTACGGTATTGTCCTCAGTCAGTTCAACAAACTCGATGTCTCCGCCGTCTCTCTGCAGGAATGGCCTGATCTGTCCTATCGCTTCTCTGATTTTTTCTTCCATTGTGTTCTCTCCTTCTTATATAGTATATGTTTCCTGGATCTCTCCATTTGTTATATAGTTAATGATAACATCCTTTGTCGCTTCGTTTGTCCCCTCATAGCTGATCGTACCCGAAGCGCCTTCAAATGAGTTGAGATTTGCAAGGGCGTCACGGATAGCACTGCCTGCCGGGATACCTGTGGATTGGGCTTCTTCAAGAGCCTCCACATTTCCTCTGGTGGCTGCATCTGTCGTGTATTCCTCTGCCAGCGCCTCCGCATCGGTGGCCATCGTAGTATCGTAAGCATTCTGTATCGCAGTTATGGCCATCAGATATGCATCAAAAGCTACGGCTGTTGCCTCTGAAGGTTCAGAATCATCCCCATATTTTTCATGATACGCATCAAGAAATTCATCCTGCATCGTTGTCGTATGGACATTGGTGCTGTAATCCGAAGCATAGGCGATGTTAAGGTCTTCATTATCCTGTGCGAAGCTTATGAACTCGTCAGTATTCCATGAACTGGTACCCACGAACAGTATGCTCGACATATTGGCATCCTGCGCCTGCTGCAAAAAGCTCATGGCTACAGTGGGCGAAACATCAAGAAAAACAGCCTGAGCTCCTGAATCTATTATACCATCCAGGACAGCAGAATAATCACCGGAATTGGCATCCAGTTCAAAACTTCCGACTACACTGTCATTGTTCTCGGTTACGACTTTAAATCTGCTGGTAAATCTCGCAACTGTTGCGGTCGCCGTATCATCACCGGACATTTTGACCGTAGCCGCCGTGCTTTTGGCCTGCACCGTATACGCAAAGTCTGCAAGAGCATCCCCCTGCTTGGTGTCCGCAAATGTGGCGCAGAAATAATATGGATTGTTTATGGTTATCAGCGGATTTGTACTGCTGATGGAAATGGCCGGCACATTGTTTGCTTTGACAGCATCCCCGGCCACCAAAGTGACCGTATCCCCATAACTTCCAAGGATGACGGAAGGGTTTTGGGCCATGAGTTCTTCTATTGCGGTCTCTGCCGCATACATGTCGGACTGGTTGTCAGCATAGATGAGCTCGACCTTTTTGCCGGCCACCTCAGGGTAGAGTTCATGTGCAAGCTCAATGCCTATCCGCTCCTCATTGCCCTGCTGCCTGTACTCACCGGATAACGGTTCATACACTCCTATCCTGATCGTACCGTCAGCCGCCACCGTCTCCGTACTGCTGTCCGAAAAAAAGGCATTCTTGAAGTTGTTAAAAGTCGTGCATCCCGTAGCCATCACGGCCATGAGCAGCACGCACACGATCATGATAAGTTTTTTCTTCATATATTTTCTCCAGTTTTAATTACACATAGCATTATATATTATTTTACTTTCAGGCAGATTTTTTCTGTGTTTTTTATGTGTATATTAGCTAAATATCACGAAAAAATTATACCTCAATATGGCCACATCATGCAACGGGTTTTTTATCTGGCTCTCCTGCCGCCTGATATGTTCTCATGATCCTGTTGTTTCCAGAGATCCATGATCTCCATATCAGGTCTTTTATATGAGTATTTTCATGTTTTTAGATATTTGAAAAAATATGGCTTAAATTATAAAAATGTGGTAATATATCTTTGTTAGTAAATTTAGATAAACAGGAGGAAATACTTATGAAATGGGTTTGCACAGTATGTGGTTATGTTCATGAAGGTCCTGAGGCTCCGGCCGAATGTCCTGTATGCCATGTCGGCGCTGATAAGTTCATCAAGCAGGAAGAAGGCAAGACTGAATGGGCCGATCAGCATGTTGTAGGAGTTGCCAAGGGCGTTGATGAAGAGATCATCGAAGGCCTGAGAGCAAACTTTGAGGGAGAATGCTCCGAAGTCGGCATGTATCTGGCTATGGCAAGAGTTGCCCACAGAGAAGGTTATCCTGAGATCGGGCTGTACTGGGAAAAGGCCGCCTGGGAAGAAGCTGAACACGCTGCCAAGTTTGCAGAACTGCTGGGCGAAGTAGTTACCGACTCCACCAAGAAGAACCTGGAAATGAGAGTTGAAGCTGAAGCAGGCGCCTGCGCCGGCAAGAAAGCTCTGGCTACAAAGGCTAAACAGCTTAATCTGGATGCTATCCACGATACAGTTCACGAAATGTGCAAGGATGAAGCCAGACACGGTGCCGCTTTTGAAGGCCTGCTGAAGAGATACTTCGGGAAATAAGACTATTGCGGATATATGCCGCAAAACATTGGAATTTCAATATTGTGAGGATAAGAGAGTCTGCGTATGCGGCTCTCTTTTTTTCGTACACCCTTTTGTCCTGCAATCGTTTTTTTAACTCATGCGGTGTCCGTCCTGGGTATTCCTGTGCCATTCATAACTGCCTCTTTCGTTTATCGAATATGTACCTCTTGGGTTGTAGTTTATCAGCATATTTTCTGCCTCCTTTTCTGTGTTTTGGTGGGGCGTATTTTTGTGAAAATCCGCAAAATCCTCATGCGATAACGACCGCCCCTCGTTGCTTCGCTTCTTGAATTCAACTTACTTCTTTATGTTGTCTTTCTCATAATATTTATCAGAATAAAAATCTGAATAAGAAAGAGAATGAGAATGATAACTGTCTGTCTTTTTCATGTCTTTTTCTGTCGCCTCGGCCTCAAATTCCACATAATTATTGAGCACCGCTGGGTTAATGCCATAAGCCTTTTTTCTTCTTGTGATAGTCCTTGCAGAGCAGTTGAAATATTCTGCTATCTCATCATTGGTCATTCCTTTTTTCAGGCAGGCTATGAGTTCGTCCTCCGGTATATCTATCTTCTCCCTGTACCTGGCCTTCGCACTGTCTATGCTTGCGATCACATTGTCAAGGCCGTAAAGCCAGACCGGGCTGTCCTCGTCTGGCAACGCCCCATAAAGGCCGTACTGCATGACTGCGTCTATATATGATGCCGCTCCCTTTATATCGTCTGCTTTTAACATCCTCTCAAACTGTGCATACACGCTCTCATAGATAACAAAAGATTCTTTGTAGTTCATATTTTTCTCCTTTTTCTCAGAAAAGAAAAAAGGTGACAAGCCTGTCGCCCGCCACCTGAATTTTGTATCTATGTATAAAACAGCCATGCTGTGAGATTTAATATATATATTATATTTATACTTATATGTATATTAGGAATCCCCTCGCTCTACAAAATTCAGGCAGAAAGGCAAAATCCTGAAGCAGTGCATTGACTGTGCCTGCCATGTAATTTGTCCGCCGCCGTTTTTCTTTTCTTTTTCTTTATATTTATATTATATTGCTTTTTTATTAAAGCTTCAAATTTCAAGGCCCACGGGATTTTGAGAGCGATAAAAAAATCCGCATAAAGTTTGCAGTTTTATGCAGAAAAGTTTAATTTTGATGTTGAATTTTGCGGCCTGCTGTGCTATATTAAAGTCAAGAGGAAAACCGCTAAAAACGGTTAACCGTAGTAGTTAAAAATAACCGCTTAGGTTTCAAGCAGAGCGGTTATTTTTTTATGTAAATCGTGATACGGATTTTCTTAAAAGTAATAGTAATCCTTACCATTTTTACCACCTTCCTTCAATCCAAAATACCTTTTGAATTTTGGAAGGTTAACCGCTTTCGTTAGCTTGTCCTCTTGACAGTTATATTATATCAGCTTTGAGGCGAAAATGCCACTGTTTCTTATATAACTGCTCAATAAAAAAGACATTCGCATTTTTGTGTCATGTGAATGTCTTTCTGTTTTTATTCTTCTTTTCTTTTCATCAGAAGCAGGCCGCCTGTCGCACACGCTGCGACAGCCAAAGCTATGTATGGATATGCCGGCTCTGTGCTATCCCCTGTCTTGGAAATACCGCTTTCCTGCTTTTCCGCAAACACCACTGATAAAACAGAATCTTTTTCTAATTCATCAATAGTAAATCCGTTGTCCTGCAAATTATCGGTTATATCTTTATCGTTGAACCGGACTTTTTCAATATGATAGTTCTCATCCGGGGTAAAAGTCAGTTCAACAGCTTTGTTGCGTTCTATGCGGATATTGCCGCTTTCTGTAAACTCTTGCCCCAGAGTCTCAACATTACCATGGCCGCTTATCTCAATTTGCAGTGTGAAATATGACGGAACAGTGGTGCTGAGTATTGTTTCACTTGCGAAAGAGATTGTTGAAGAAGATAAGCAAAGAATTATTAGGGCCAACGAAAGCAATATTTTCTTTACATTCTTATCACTATTTTTCATTTCTTTATTCCGAAACAACAATTTCAGATGTGAATGTTATTGTTGACGAATATTCACCGCCAAGAGCCTTGCCCCAGTCCTCACTATCAGCACTAAAGAGGATTTTTTCTAAAGTAAGGGGAACTTTATTAACCTCATCATAATATTTAGGTATGTTTTGAACGCTCCCATCACTCTGCCCCTTAAAATATATAGCTTCTTTAAGATTTATGTATTTTGAAAACATTTTACCGGTAATTGGTTGTGTATATTCAAAATAATATTCCAAATTATACGGAATCGTTGTTTCGACACTCTCGTTTACAAATTCATCATAAGTAGCTGTAATCTTAATATCTTTTCCTTTCGCAAATCCGGAAGCATTCTTAACTTCTACAGTACCTATATTTTTGCCTGTCGTTCCAAAAGGGATTTCTTGATCAGCCGGAATATTCAGCGTATAAGTAGCGTCCGGCACGGTCGTTGTAAGGACTGTCTGATCGCTTGCAAACGCTGTGGCAGTGAAGCAGCATATCAGAAGCGTAACGATCATAAAAGTTGTAATAAGTTTCTTCATTTTATCTCTCCTCTTTTTCATTTATTTAACACGAAGCGTTACCTTCGTCTTAGCCCCGTTTAGTTGAGTCCGTTCATTATCCATTGCATAGCAGGAGTATTGCAGGTACGCACCCTGATAGGTTCCCTCCTGCAATTTCTGATTCAGGACAATTGGCTCCGATTCATCTCCCGGCTTTATGTAATCAGACTCCCAGAGCATAGTTCCGTCCTCCAGATATAGAGCGATGACAAAATAGCAGATATTTTGCGGCGGATTGCTCAGGCATAGGCTCTGCTGAACAGAATCAGCCTCCAGAGTTATTCCCTCGTATCCCGGAATGGAAATCGAATCGGTGTTTTTTTCTATTTCCTGCTCCACGGGTGGCAATTCGTTCGCTTCTTTTGATTCCTGCGGCTGTCTGAAAAATAAAGCCCATATACTTATGGCAATGGCTATTGCTGTGATAAGCAATAAGACAATAATAATTTTGCTGTTGTTGTGCTTCTCTTTTCTCTCACGATTCATCACCAAATCTCTTTGCTCTTCTCTTCTTTATTACAATAGCTCTGTCCATTTTGAATGATATTTACAACTATTATCGTTCTTTCTTTTTTCATCCACAAATCTACTATTGATATTCTCGCATTGTCCAAAATAGTCAATAATGTCTACTTTAGGTACCCCATTTTTATCAAAGCACGGCACTCTTTGACCCGTCCAGTATTGACAAGTTCCACAAATAACACGATCCGTTTTTCTTCTCATTACTGCCATTCCTTTCTTACTTATACGATGTTTTCCTTTTTTAAATTTTATATCTTATTTTGACTTGTGTCAACAGTCATTTGGCTTGTACTGCAAGGTTTATTATGTTCTTAAAACACCATAAAATTATTCAAGGGGTGTACTCTATGAATAAGCAATATATAGAAAGCTATAAAAATTTAGGTTTGAATATCGCATTTTATAGAAAAAAGCATGGGCTGACTCAGATGCAGCTTGCGGAATTATTAGATATTGATCGCAGCCATATGAGTGCCATAGAATTGGCCACCGTAGGCGTATCTTTAGATGTGATATTTAAGATATGTGAAGTGCTCTGTATCAAAGCAAGAGATTTATTTGATTTCAGAGATTGAATATCATATGCAAAGATGTATAAAAGACAAAGAGGGAAGTTCAACAGTTCTTCCCTCTTCTTTCGTTTTGTATCTAATTTGTATCAAGTTCTGCATGAAGCAGGATGCCGTCTTTCACTCCATCTTTATACACGCAGTTTATTATCATATCAAGTATTTCAATATCCAGTCTGTCAAGCCTGTTTGTGAGATTGTCATACTCATACTTTACTCTGCCGCTGTAGTCGTGTATATTTTCAAATATTTCCGGTTTGCTTATCATCGTCTTATCCTCCTGAATTATAATGTGCTGAGATTTGCTTTCAATGTTTCAATCCCTGTTTTTGATACTGCGATATAGTATTTCTGCGTAACATTTACGCTTGTGTGCCCCATCTGATTGCACAGTATGTGAACGGGCGTATTCCTGTCGGCCAAGGCGGTTCCGTAAGTATGCCTTAGAAAATGATACTTAAAATAGATATGTAACTTTTCTTGTATCTGCTCAGCATGATACTTCATTGAATTTATAGTCTGCCGCTTTCCGTTTTCTTTCATAAAAAAATCCTCCTAAACTGTAAATTTGACTGTAAATTGTTTAGAAAGATCTCAGTTTCTTTATATAAAGTTGTAAGCATTATACGCCCATATCCTTTGAAATTCCAACATTTTCCCCATGTCCTACTGTCCTACAGTTCACGAAATGTGCAAGGATGAAGCCAGACACGGTGCCGCTTTTGAAGGCCTGCTGAAGAGATACTTCGGGAAATAAGACTATTGCGGATATATGCCGCAAAACATTGGAATTTCAATATTGTGAGGATAAGAGAGTCTGCGTATGCGGCTCTCTTTTTTTCGTACACCCTTTTGTCCTGCAATCGTTTTTTTAACTCATGCGGTGTCCGTCCTGGGTATTCCTGTGCCATTCATAACTGCCTCTTTCGTTTATCGAATATGTACCTCTTGGGTTGTAGTTTATCAGCATATTTTCTGCCTCCTTTTCTGTGTTTTGGTGGGGCGTATTTTTGTGAAAATCCGCAAAATCCTCATGCGATAACGACCGCCCCTCGTTGCTTCGCTTCTTGAATTCAACTTACTTCTTTATGTTGTCTTTCTCATAATATTTATCAGAATAAAAATCTGAATAAGAAAGAGAATGAGAATGATAACTGTCTGTCTTTTTCATGTCTTTTTCTGTCGCCTCGGCCTCAAATTCCACATAATTATTGAGCACCGCTGGGTTAATGCCATAAGCCTTTTTTCTTCTTGTGATAGTCCTTGCAGAGCAGTTGAAATATTCTGCTATCTCATCATTGGTCATTCCTTTTTTCAGGCAGGCTATGAGTTCGTCCTCCGGTATATCTATCTTCTCCCTGTACCTGGCCTTCGCACTGTCTATGCTTGCGATCACATTGTCAAGGCCGTAAAGCCAGACCGGGCTGTCCTCGTCTGGCAACGCCCCATAAAGGCCGTACTGCATGACTGCGTCTATATATGATGCCGCTCCCTTTATATCGTCTGCTTTTAACATCCTCTCAAACTGTGCATACACGCTCTCATAGATAACAAAAGATTCTTTGTAGTTCATATTTTTCTCCTTTTTCTCAGAAAAGAAAAAAGGTGACAAGCCTGTCGCCCGCCACCTGAATTTTGTATCTATGTATAAAACAGCCATGCTGTGAGATTTAATATATATATTATATTTATACTTATATGTATATTAGGAATCCCCTCGCTCTACAAAATTCAGGCAGAAAGGCAAAATCCTGAAGCAGTGCATTGACTGTGCCTGCCATGTAATTTGTCCGCCGCCGTTTTTCTTTTCTTTTTCTTTATATTTATATTATATTGCTTTTTTATTAAAGCTTCAAATTTCAAGGCCCACGGGATTTTGAGAGCGATAAAAAAATCCGCATAAAGTTTGCAGTTTTATGCAGAAAAGTTTAATTTTGATGTTGAATTTTGCGGCCTGCTGTGCTATATTAAAGTCAAGAGGAAAACCGCTAAAAACGGTTAACCGTAGTAGTTAAAAATAACCGCTTAGGTTTCAAGCAGAGCGGTTATTTTTTTATGTAAATCGTGATACGGATTTTCTTAAAAGTAATAGTAATCCTTACCATTTTTACCACCTTCCTTCAATCCAAAATACCTTTTGAATTTTGGAAGGTTAACCGCTTTCGTTAGCTTGTCCTCTTGATAGTTGTATTATATCATCTTTCAGTCTAAAAAGCTACCTGGATTTTATTATTTTAAAAGGGCCAAAGAAATATCTTGAGCCCTTTTTTCTCACATGGCGCTATCTATTTTTTTAACCCTTGTCTTATCCCTACAATTATAAATGTTACAGCACTTATCGCCATGATCATAAGCTACAAGTATGTATTTCTGTTCTGTTTCCGCCATCGTCCACATGATACATCACAAGGTCTTTTCCCATCAGTTCTGCCGGAATCGGCATGTGAACTCTAAAGACACGGTGCCGCTTTTGAAGGCCTGCTGAAGAGATACTCCGGAAAATAAGGTCTGCAAGATCTTGAGAGCAATAAAAGCCGCATATGATCTGCGGCTTTATGCGGAAAAGATTGATTTTTAACATGGCCTTTTGCAATCTGCTGTATCTGGATGCTCTGGGACGACCAGAGTATTTCGCAGAAGGGGTAAACGCCTTTTTAGAGAAGCGGTCTCCTGCTTTCACCGGCAGGCAACCTCTCACCTTCTGCACACCACTGAATAGCCGTCAAAGATATACTGTTTCAGCTGGCCTTTTTTGAATCCGTACTGTTCCCGTTCTACCGTGATGCCTTCTGCTTTGCCCTGCCGGATGCCGGACATATCATCTGCCATCTTTTGCAGCATGGCGGGTTCCACTATACAGTCGTTATGAGAAGCATAGATAGCCCTGATCTCCGGGCACATTCCGGCAACCTTCTGTATGGAATCAATATACTGCCCAAGATCGGATCTGCCGTATAAGGTATCATCAAACATTGCGTACAGCGCTCCGTGATATATCATATCTCCGGCCAGCAAGATCCCCATGCTGCGGTCGTATAGCATGATGCAGTCACTGCTGTGGCCGGGAGTATGGATATATTCCAGCCTTCTGTCTCCAAGATTGAAAAAATCTCCGTCTTGCGCGGCAGAAACGCTGTACGGCCTGCAAAACAGGTCTTTGGGCGAAAAGCCTTCCGGATAGCCGCCTGAAAAGGCTTCTTCTGCCGCCTGATCGGCTATCATCTCGCAGGGAACGCCTGCGGCGGCGGTATGCATGGCGTATTCGTCATCAAATACGACTACCTTGTCAAAACGCCAGTTGTTGCCTATATGATCGAAATGGCAGTGGCTGTTTATTACCGTGATCTGTCCGTCGTACAGTTCTTCGGCGACTTTCTTTATATCTCTTATGCCAAGTCCCGTATCAAACAGGATCGCCCGGTGGCTGCCGCAAATAAGGAAGCTGGTCACATTCTGCCAATGTTTTTCTTCCCTGATGGCATATATCTCACCGGGGAGTTTGAGACAGGTGAACCAGTCCTGATGATTTTTAAGCTGTATAGGAACTGCGCGTCTCATCATGCTTTCTCCTGCTGTCTGAACACGATACTGCCGGTTTCTGCATCCATGCTCTCTATGATGGCAAGGGACTGAAGGTCATAACCCATTGCTCGTATGTCTTTCCCTCCTGTCTGGAAGCCCTTTTCGACAGCTATGCCTATTCCCTCGACCACGGCGCCCGCCTCCTCAGCTATGGAAATGAGACCTCGCAGAGCACAGCCGTTGGCAAGAAAATCGTCTATTATCAATACATGATCTGAAGAGTCCAGGAACTTTTTTGACACTATCACATTATTTACAGTCTTGTGAGTGAAAGACTCGACCTGTGCCACATACATTTCTCCATCCAGATTGATACTTTTTGATTTTTTTGCAAATATGACAGGAACATGAAAGTATTCTGCCGCAATGCAGGCAATACCGATGCCGGACGCCTCGATGGTCAGGATCTTGTTTACAGGTTTGCCGTCAAACCGTTCTTTGAACTCCCTGCCCATCTGCCTGAAAAGTCCTATATCCATCTGGTGGTTCAGAAAGCTGTCTACCTTGAGTACATTCCCTTCTTTGACAATGCCGTCTTTTATTATTCTTTCTTCCAGAAAATTCATCATCTGTCCTCCGGTGTCTTATATCATTTACTTTTATTTTCCGATGTCATTCGGTCAATGTCAATACCGTGATGCGAAAAAAACAGGATATTAGAGGCCGGAATGACATCTCTGCGCTCACTGCACATGGCATGGATGTTTCGCAGATAGGCACGATAATCGACGCCACCATAGAAGAAGCAAATGCCAAGATCCGTGAATATGAGAACATAGCAGAAAGGCTGGCTCTTTGGCGCAGCGAATATGCCGAGGAGCTGAACATGGTGGGAAAGTTCATGACGGGCAAGATGCCTGCCGAAGTCCGCGTTGTCAATTACTACGATGAAACAGACCATATCGTCCATTATCTGAACAACAATCTGCATTTTGAAAAAAACGAGTGGCTCTGTGTTTCTCTTTCCTTTTTCTGCGATATAAATGAAGATCCCCTTATGCTCCACCGTTATATTTCCGCCGAAAAAAACCAATATACCAGCAACCTGCTGCCTTCAGAGACTACTGTCCTTGAAACCCATGAAAACTGTCTTTTTACATGCGTCCATTTTTCAGAGGACATCCATCAGATGATAGATCCGGTCATAAAGTATGCGGAAGAAAACGGCATAGAGCTTACCGGCGAGTTTTACGGACATGAAAGGACCAACTATTACATAAACGGCCATCGTCATGGTCTTTATAAGCTATATGCACCCATAAAAAAATAGTAAAAAATCGTTTTTCCTATTGACCTCGGAGTTACTCCGGGGTTTATTTTTAATTTGCAGAAAATTAACAGTAAGGAGGGAACAGAATGAATGACGCTCTGAACCATTTTATCGACATGAATCGTCAAAATATATTAGACGATCTATCTGCTATCGTGGCCGTCCCCAGCGTTTCATCCGACCTGTCCAGGGTCAGCGAGGCCCTGGATAAGGTTCTTGAGCTGGGAAGGCGTATGGGCTTCAGCGCCGAAAGGCTTTTGGACGGTCAGATAGGCATAGTCGAGATCGGTGAGGGTAATGAAACCGTAGGCATACTCACTCATGTGGATGTGGTCCCTGCCGGAGACAGGGATCAATGGCATACAGACCCCTTTCAGGCTGTGGTGCGGGATGGCCGTATATACGGCAGGGGGACCTTGGATGACAAGGGGATGATAGTTGCATCGCTTTATGCCATGAAAGCCGTTAAAGAACAGGATATTCCCCTGAAAAAGAAGATCCGCCTCATCATCGGCACTCAGGAAGAAACCTCGTGGACGGATATGGAAAAATATACCCGATCCTATCCTCTTCCCGATTACGGTTTTACTCCTGACGGCGAATATCCTATCTGCAATATTGAAAAAGGCGGTGCGGACATCATGATGGAATTTGATATTTCAGATGAAGTCAGCGGGCTCCACCTGGTCAGCATAGACTGCGGCCAGGCTGCCAACGCCGTACCTGCCAAAGCTTCAGCCGTCCTGTCTGATGGCAGTGAGATTGTCGCATACGGCAGGGCTGTACATTCCTGCCAGCCCGAAAAAGGCGAAAATGCGCTTTTTGCACTGGCTGAAAAACTCGAAACAATGGACCTGGTCCCAAATAAACTATTGCTTTTGCTGAGAAAGATGACAGCCGCCTTTAAAGATATTTACGGAAGATCTGTAGGCCTATACAGCAGCTCTGAATATTACTGCGGAGAATATGTTCACAGAAATGTTTTCAGCATGACCATCTTTAGAGCAGAAGGCAGCCAATGTCTTGTGAACATCAACGGCCGTACCGCCTACGGCACCTCCGGCGATGAAGTACTGGATAGATTCCGCCAATTTGCCCAGGCTGCCGGCGGCACGATAAAAGACTGCAATATCCTCCCTGCGGTGTTTGTGAGTAGGGAAAAGCCTTTCTTGCAGGCTCTGGCTTCTGCATATGAGGACATCACCGGACAGAAAAATGAATTTACTCTGGCATATGGCGGCTCTTATGCCAAGGCAATGCCCAATATAGTATCCTGGGGCCCGATTTTTATAGGCGAAGAGGATACCTGCCATCAGCCCGACGAATATATCTCATGCAAAAGTCTGATGGATAATGCTAAAATATTTGCCCAGGCTCTCTTTAACCTTGCAATATCAGAAAAGAGCTTCAAATGATAACAACTATAAATAATACGCTCAGATTGGAGGAAGATCAATGGATGCTATCTGGACTACAATGGAAGAATGGGGTTCTTCTGTGGAACTGGACTACGGCATATTTTGCCTGATCCCTATACTTGTGATACTTATTATAGCATTGTGGAAAAAACACACTTTCATGTCGATATTAGGCGGAGTCATAATAGGATTTCTGATGATCGCACAGTTTAATCCTTTAAGAGCTCTGGGTCTTTTCGTAGACCAGCTGTATATAACAGCATGCGACAGTGGCAATATGTGGGTCCTGCTCGTCTGCGGACTTTTTGGCAGCCTTGTGGCGCTGATGACTGAATCCGGCGGAGCTCTGGGGTTCACTTCATGGGCACGCAAGCTGCTAAACTCCAGGAAAAAAACGCTGATAGGCACATGGATCCTTGGTATCATCGTATTTGTAGACGATTATCTCAACTGTCTGGCTGTCGGCGCCGCTGTCAGGCCTCTTTCCGATGAATATAAGATTTCAAGGGAAATGCTGTCTTATATAATAAACTCTACCGGCGTGGTTGTCTGCGCAATCGTTCCGATTTCCACATGGGGAGCCTTTATGGGAGGCCTTATGGGCTCATCCGGACTTGACGGAGGATTGTCAGTATTTTCCGCATATACTCATGCCATACCATATATGTTTTACTGCATAATCGCCGTTGTGACCGTGCCTCTGGTTGCCTTTGGGATACTTCCGATGTTTAAGCCGATGAAAGCCGCCGAAACACGCGCTGTGGAAACAGGCGAAGTCCTGTCTCCTGAATCCAGAGCAATGCTGGTAGAAGGCCTTGAAGATGAAAAAAAGCTGGAAAGTAAAAAATGCCGTGCTTTTAACTTTATCGTGCCTATACTTTCAGTTGCTGTGTTCACCATCTGGCTTGACGATATGGTAATGGCTCTGTTTATTTCCATAGTCATATGTTTCGCCTTGTATCTGCCTCAGAGGCTTATGAATGTAAAGGGTTTTGTAGATACCGTGGTAAAAGGCCTTACTGATATGTTCCCTGTAATGGTCCTCATAATACTTACATATATGCTCATAGATGTAAATGATATGCTTGGCCTGAATGATCTTGTAGTGAATCTTTGCCGTACTTCTGTGAACCCAAAACTTCTTCCTTTCATAATTTTTGTGGGAATAGGCCTGCTGTCTTTTGCTTCCGGTTCATTCTGGGGGCTGGCAGGTATAGCATTCCCTATTGTCGGCCCGGTCTGTGAATCTCTCGGCCTCAATCCGTTCCTGCTGTCCGGCGCCCTTATTTCTGCCATAGCCTTTGGCGGCCATATATGTATGTACTCAGATACGGTCATATTGACCAGTGCGTCGACTCAGGCATCTAATACAGATTATTTCAAGACTTCGTTTCCTATCATCATGGCCTATCCTTTTGCCATAGGCGCCATACTGTATCTGATAGCAGGCTTTCTGATGTGCTGACATTAAGTTATGGAACAGCAAAATCCGGCGCAATATCTGCTGCGCCGGATTTTTATTGCAGCCTTTGGTCACCGTCTATACCCTCTCATAAGCTATCCTCGGAGAGCCGTCCCGGCAATATATCATGCCGGCCCTCTGAAAGCCGTTTTTTTCTATCAGATGGCGCATGACCGCATTGTCCTCGTGGGTGTCTATCCTTATATGAGGCGTCTGGGCCAGTGAAAATCTAAGCGCTGCTTCAAACACGCCGTTGACCCTCCCGTCTGCGGCTACCCGGTGAATGGTGCTGTATTCCTCATCAGAGAGCCAGGCTCCGTCCTCGATGATGTCATATGTAGGGTCCCTGCCCGGTATAAGGGCGAACACTCCGTGGATATGGCCGTCTGCGGATTCGGCACCGGTCTCGCCTGCGCCGCCTGCCGAAGTGCCGACGCCGCCGACCACCACATACATGTGACCCTTTACAGCTATGTCATCGATGACGACCTCTTCCGGCGGGTAGTTGTCTCCCCACTGGGTGGGATTTCCGGTCTGCTTCATAAACTTGCGGGCATGGTCAAATATCTCCATTATCTGCGGCAGGTCGTCTATGACGGCTTTTCTCACAGAAAGCCGGCCGGTCTGTGCCGGCTGCAGTCCCTCCGACGGATGGCCGGTCTGTGCCGGCCGCTGATCCTCTGACAGATGACCGGGCTGGGCCGTTTTCTGCGCTCCGGACAGATGGCCGGTTACTCCGGGGCCGGTCATCTTGCAGTCTCCCTGGCAATCGCTCCGGCTATCGTTCCGGCAGGCTCTGCATTCTTGTCTATGCTGCCCGCTTCCGTATCCTCAGTCTTGCCGGCGGCCTTCTTATCCGGTCCGCCGCCAACTCCTGCGGCGCTGCGGTCCAAGGCTGCTCCGATAAATCCCTTGAACAGCGGGTGCGGCCTGTTTGGCCTGCTCTTAAACTCAGGATGGAACTGAACTCCCACATAAAACGGCCTGTCAGTAAGTTCAACGGTTTCCACCAGCCTGCCGTCAGGGGAAGTGCCGCTGATGGTCAGGCCTTTCTCCTCAAGGACCGCACGATAATCATTGTTAAACTCATAGCGGTGACGATGGCGCTCGCTTATGGAAGAAGCGCCGTAGCACCTTTCCATGGTGGTACCTTTTGCTATCTCGCAAGGATAGGCTCCCAGCCTGAGGGTGCCGCCCTTGTCTATGTCCTCGCTCTGGCCCGGCATAAAATCTATTACCTTGTGACGGCACTGCTCGTCGAATTCACCTGAATCGGCGTCTGTGATACCGGCTGCGTTGCGGGCGTATTCTATTACAGCTATCTGCATGCCCAGGCAAATGCCAAAGTACGGCAGTTTATTCTCTCTGGCATATCTGGCGGCCTGTATCATACCTTCGATACCTCTCTGGCCGAAACCGCCGGGAACCAGGATACCGTCAAGGTCTGCCAGCTTTTCTCCGGCATTTTCTGCAGTGATCTCCTCCGAATCTATCCAGTGGATCCTGACCCTGGTATCGTGGAAATATCCGGCATGGCGCAGGGCCTCGGCCACCGAAAGATAGGCGTCGTGGAGTCCCACATACTTGCCCACCAGTCCGATGTCCACACAGCGGGCGCGGGCGCGGATCTTTTCCACCATCTGCGTCCACTCGGTCAGGTCAGGTTCCCCGGCCTCAATGCCCAGCTCTCTGCATACCACTGCGGAAAAATTGGCTTTTTCCAACATGAGGGGCGCTTCGTAGAGATTGGGCAGGGTCAGATTTTCGATGACGCAGTCAGGCTTTACATTGCAGAACATGGAGATCTTCTCGAATATGGACTGATCCAGCGGTATGTCGCACCGGAGCACGATGATATCCGGGGATATGCCCATGCCCTGGAGTTCCTTGACCGAATGCTGGGTCGGCTTTGTCTTGTGCTCTTCGGAGCCTTTCAGGAAAGGCACCAGAGTCACATGGATGAAAAGGCTGTTTTCCCGGCCGACTTCCAGTGATATCTGCCTTATGGCCTCGATGAAAGGCTGGGATTCGATGTCTCCGATGGTGCCTCCGATCTCGGTTATGACCACATCAGCATCGGTCTTTTTGCCTACATTATATATGAACGCCTTGATCTCGTTGGTGATATGAGGTATCACCTGGACTGTGGAACCCAGATACTCGCCGCGGCGCTCTTTGTTGAGCACATTCCAGTAGACCTTTCCGGTGGTCAGGTTGGAGTATTTATTGAGATTTTCATCTATGAACCTTTCGTAATGGCCCAGGTCCAGGTCGGTCTCGGCTCCGTCCTCGGTGACGAAAACTTCTCCATGCTGGTAAGGGCTCATGGTCCCCGGATCTACATTGATATAAGGGTCCAGTTTCTGGGCCGCTACTCTGAGACCTCTGGCTTTGAGCAGACGGCCTAAAGATGCCGCCGTTATGCCCTTTCCAAGGCCTGATACTACACCGCCTGTAACGAATATATACTTTGCCATAGGTCTTCCTCCTTTATACATCTATTTCTGCGGAACCGGCTTCTGCCCCGGAGATCAGCGGACTTATCTTTTTTATATAGGCTTCTACCTGCTGAGGACAGCGGCCTATATATTGGGCCGGATCCAGTATGGCTTCCATATCTGCCTCGGTGAGGGCGAAATCTTTTTCCGCCGCCAGCCGGCTGAGCAGGTCGCACTCTTCCCCTTCTTTCATCCGGGCGGTGGCTTCCATGGAGCACCGGCGTATGATCTCGTGGAGCTGCTGTCTGTCTCCGCCTCTCTTGACCGCTTCCATCATCAGGTTTTCTGTGGCGATGAAAGGCAGGTATTCTTTTACGGTCTTTTCCACGATCTTCTCGTTGACATGAAGGCCGTCGGTTATGTTCTGAGCCAGTCTCAGGATGGCGTCGGCGCAGAGGAATCCTTCAGGCATGGATATGCGGCGGTTGGCCGAATCGTCCAGGGTTCTTTCCAGCCACTGGGTCGAAGCGGTCATCGGAGCGTTCATGGCGTCTGCCATCAGATAGCGGGCCAGGGAGCATATCCGCTCACTCCTCATGGGGTTTCTCTTATATGCCATGGCCGACGAACCGATCTGGTTTTTCTCGAAAGGCTCTTCCACCTGTCTGTCGTGCTGCAGTAGCCTTATGTCTCCGGCCATTCGGTAACAGCTCTGGGCGATGGAAGAAAGACAGTTCAATATCCTGCTGTCGACTTTACGGGGATAGGTCTGCCCGCATACATCGAAGCAGCCGTCAAATCCAAAGTCGGCGGCTATCATCCTGTTCATCTGGTCTATCCTGGCTTCGTCTCCTTCAAATAGGTCCATGAAGCTGGCCTCGGTGCCGGTTGTCCCGCGGCAACCGAGGAATTTCAATGTGGAAAGTACATAGTCGATTTCTGATACATCGGATACCAGATCCTGCATCCACAGGGTTGCTCTCTTTCCCACGGTCACCAGCTGGGCCGGCTGATAATGGGTATATCCTAAGGTCGGCAGCGCCTTGTACCGGTCGGCAAATCCCGCCAGGTTGGCGATGACCTTGATGAGTTCCCCTCTTATATATTGCAGGGCGTCTCTGTAGATGACCATGTCGGCATTGTCGGTAACATAGCAGCTGGTAGCTCCCAGGTGGATCACGCCTGCCGCCGACGGGGCGGCCTGGCCGTAAGCGTAGACATGGGCCATCACATCGTGACGGACTTCTTTTTCTCTTTTGCTCACGCAGTCGTAATCTATGTCTGTTATGTGATCTTCAAGTTCTGTCACCTGCTGCTGCGTTATGGGCAGGCCCAGCTTCATTTCAGCCTTTGCCAGGGACACCCACAGCCTGCGCCATGTCTGGTATCGGGTGTCCGGTGAAAAGAGTTCCAGCATGTATTTGGAAGCATACCTTGAAGCTAATGGTGATTCGTATTGGTTTTTCATCAGTCGTTCCTACTTTCTTATAACGATGCTGTCTCTTTCCGGGCCTACGGATACATAGGTTATAGGACAGCCAATGGCTTTTTCGATAAATGTTACATATTCTCTGGCCTCAGCCGGCAGGTCGTCCCAGGTCCGTACCCCGGAAATATCGCATTTCCAGCCGTCCATGTACTCGATGACCGGCTGAGCTTCGTCCAGCAGGGTCGGGAACGGAAAGTCGTCTGTTTCCTGCCCGTTGACAGAATATCTGACGCATACAGGGATCTTGTCCAGATAGCTGAGCACATCCAGCTTGGTCAGAGCTATCTCGGTAGCGTCCTGCACCTGCACTCCGTAGCGGGTGGCAACTATGTCCAGCGGTGCAACACGGCGCGGACGGCCGGTCTTGGCGCCGTACTCGCCCCCTGCCTGTCTCAGAGCTTCGGCCTCATCTCCTGACATTTCTCCCACGAACGGGCCTTCTCCCACACAGGTGGAATAGGCTTTTACCACACCTACCACATTCTCGATCTTAACTGACGGCAGGCCACATCCGATAGGAGCATAAGCTGCGATGGTGTTGGAAGATGTGGTGTAAGGATAAATGCCGTAGTCCAGATCTCTGAGAGCTCCCAGCTGTGCTTCAAAGAGCAGGTTCTTATTCTCTTTCTGAGCCTGTTTCAGGAACGCCCCCGTATCGCATATATATGGCGTTATCTTTTCGCAGAAATCGTGGTACCACTGATCCAGTTTTTCCATATTGTAGGCTTCTGCACCGTAGACTCTGGCCAGTGTAAGGTTTTTCCACTCCATGATCTCAGAAAGCCTTTTCCTCATGGCTGCTGGATGGAGCAGTTCTCCGGCCAGCACGGTCTTTTTCTGATATTTGTCTGAATAGAAAGGCGCTATGCCCTGTTTGGTGGAACCGTATTTCTTGTCCCTGAGCCGCTGTTCTTCCAGAGCGTCCAGATCTCTGTGCCATGGCAGCAGTATCGAAGCCCTGTCGCTGATCTTTAAGTTTTCGGGAGTCAGCTCAATGCCTCCGTCCATCACTTCTTTCATCTCTTTCCAGAGGTTTTCCGGGTCAAGGGCTACTCCGTTCCCCAATATGTTTACTACTCCTTTTCTGAAAATGCCGGATGGGAGCAGATGAAGGGCAAATTTGCCTTTTTCGTTGATGACTGTGTGGCCGGCATTGCCGCCGCCCTGATAGCGAACTACCACATCGTAATCTTCGGTGAGCAGGTCGACCATGCGGCCTTTTCCCTCGTCACCCCAGTTGATCCCTACTATTGCACAATTTGACATGATGTTATCCCCCTTTTTATTGCTGGTCTATGTGCTGTCTGAGCCTGTCCATGACTTCGGCGTAAGCTTCTTCTACGCCTCCCATGTCCCTGCGGAACCGGTCTTTGTCCAGTTTTTCGCCTGTAGCTGAATCCCACAGGCGGCATGTGTCAGGGCTGATCTCGTCAGCAAGAACTATGTCGCCGTCTGCTGTTTTTCCGAATTCCAGCTTAAAATCCACCAATGTGATGCCGCAGGTAAGCCAGAAATCTTTGAGAAGCTGGTCTATCTTAAATGAATAAGCCTTGATGGTCTCTATCTCGTCACTGGTGGCCAATTTCAAAGCCATAGCGTGATATTCGTTGATGAGCGGATCTCCCAGCTCGTCGTTCTTATATGAAAACTCGATGGTCGGCTGGTCGAATACTGCTCCTTCCTCCACTCCGTAGTGCTTTGAAAAAGAGCCTGCCGCAATGTTGCGGACTATCACTTCCAGAGGCACTATGGAAACTTTTTTTACTATGGTGTCCCTGTCACTTATTTCTTTGACAAAGTGGGTGGGTATCCCGTTCTTTTCCAGATACTGCATGAGCAGGTTGCTCATCTTGTTGTTGATCGCCCCTTTGCCGGCGATCGTTCCTTTCTTGAGACCGTTAAATGCCGTTGCATCGTCTTTGTAGGAGACGATCAGGAGATTTGGGTCATCGGTTTCATAGACTTTTTTCGCCTTGCCTTCGTATAGCTGTGATCTTCTTTCCATATTCTGTCCTTTCCAAACTGCAGTGTGATATATGTATGATTTACGGGCATGGGCCGCCCATCTTATCCAACAAAAAAACAGCTAAGGGGTCTCAGGCGCCGTGCGCTTGAGAAGCCTTAGCTTTAGCCCTGTTTATTTTACACCTGCATGGAAAAATTATCAACGGCATATGAAAATTTTTCGTGATTTTTTTGTAGGTTTACAATAGATATGTTACAACTGAATAAAAAAAGAAGCAGAGAACATT